>OJHF01000009.1_pt1 | contig 90691 bp, 58 predicted proteins | sample 1594891 | NCBI WGS metagenome assembly OJHF01 (sample SAMN05416737, study PRJEB24817) | seawater metagenome | isolation source: Sea water | place: Canada:Atlantic | collected 2013-07 | reverse complement strand
GAAGTCGTAACAAGGTAGCCGTAGGGGAACCTGCGGCTGGATCACCTCCTTTCTACGGAGTAAGAGTCTTTAATAGACTCGGTCGACACCTAACTTAATCGCAGCGAGTTTTACTTGACTGCGTTTGATGGTGGAAGTGCCAGAAATGGCCTTCACAAATATTTGAGTGACCATTAACGCACCCCTTTTTTAGAGGCGCAGTGCACAATCTGATTTTTTGTCTTTCACTCACCGTAAAGATCATATGGGGGTTTAGCTCAGTTGGTAGAGCGTCTGCTTTGCAAGCAGAATGTCAACGGTTCGAATCCGTTAATCTCCACCAATTTTTTTCTAAGCCTCTCAATCTTTCGAGTCGCTAATGATTTAATTGGGCTTGTAGCTCAGTTGGTTAGAGCGCACGACTGATAATCGTGAGGTCGGCAGTTCGAGTCTGCCCTGGCCCACCATCTTTACAACAACTTCACTGGTAAGAGTTACCAGTGCTGAGAGTGAATTGACTACTACATCTTTCTTGTGAGACCCATATTGCGAATATGAGCGCCGCTCTTTGACATCCGTGTGAAGTTTTTCCAGACTGTGGAGTTGGATTTAGATTTAAATTTAGATTTATATCGATTCAGCTCCCATGATAAATGAAATACAGATACTGAGTCTGTCTTGCAGTCCTTGGAAAAGACTACCAATCTAATTTTTATGGCGAAGAGCAGTCCTAGTGACTGACTCTTCAGAAAAGCAGTCTTAATTGGCTGACTTTTCAAAACCTGATTTCAAGAGAAATTAGGAATTAAGTTATTAAGGGCATAGAGTGGATGCCTTGGTGCTAGAAGGCGATGAAGGACGTGATAAGCTGCGATAAGCTTCGGTGAACTGCAAACAAGTGCTTGAACCGGAGATTTCCGAATGGGGTAACCTGATACCGTTTAACGGTATCGTTCATTTCTGAATAAAATAGGAAATGATACGCAAAACCTGCTGAATTGAAACATCTTAGTAAGCAGAGGAAAAGAAAGAGAATTCGATTCCGTGAGTAGCGGCGAGCGAAAACGGACCAGCCCAAACCCTGGCTTTTGTCAGGGGGTTGTAGGACCCCGATGTGGGACTTTGAACGATAGGTGAAGCAAATGGAAACTTGCGACATAGAGGGTGACATCCCCGTAACCGAAATCTGACAAAGCCCTAGGGAGTTCCTGAGTAGCACGGGACACGTGAAACCCCGTGTGAATCTGCGCAGACCACTGCGTAAGGCTAAATACTAACTAGCGACCGATAGTGAACCAGTACCGTGAGGGAAAGGTGAAAAGTACCCCTGTGAGGGGAGTGAAATAGAACCTGAAACCCTATGCCTACAAGGTGTAAGAGCACTTTCGAGTGTGATTGCGTGCCTTTTGCTTAATGAGTCTGCGAGTTACTTTCTGTGGCAAGCATAAGATCTTCTGGATCGGATGCGTAGCGAAAGCAAGTCCGAATAGGGCGAACATAGTTGCAGGAGGTAGACCCGAAACGGAGGTGACCTACCCATGGCCAGGTTGAAGCGTCGGTAATACGACGTGGAGGACCGAACCGGTGTGTGTTGAAAAACGCTCGGATGAGCTGTGGGTCGGAGTGAAAGGCTATTCAAACCCCGTGATAGCTGGTTCTCCTCGAAATGCATTTAGGTGCAGCGTTGCGTGCTGATGAGTGGGGGTAGAGCACTGACAGGGCTAGGGGGCATACCCGCCTACCAACCCCTATCAAACTCCGAATACCATTCAATGGAGCGCAGCAGTGAGACGGCGGGGGATAAGCTTCGTCGTCGAGAGGGAAACAGCCCAGACCGGCAGCTAAGGTGCCTAAATAGTGCTCAGTGGAAAGGAGGTGAGGTTTCATAGACAGTGAGGATGTTGGCTTAGAAGCAGCCACCATTTAAAAAATGCGTAATAGCTTACTCATCGAGAGACCTTGCGCCGAAAATACTTGGCGATAAGCACTATACCGAAGCTCCGGGTGTCATTATTCTACGGAATAATGGCGCGGTAGAGGAGCATTCTCTAGACAGTGAAGGGTGATGGTGACTGACCCTGGAGTGTAGAGAAGTGAGAATGCAGACATGAGTAACGATAAGGCCGGTGAAATCCCGGCCCGCCGTAAATCCAAGGTTTCCCGGGCAACGTTTTTCGTCCCGGGGTTAGTCGGGACCTAACCCGAGGCCGAAGGGCGTAGGGGATGGTAATCAGGTTAATATTCCTGAACCCAGTTAGGAGGACGCATGATCAAAAGCTACTAGGTTATTGAATTCCGAGATGCGGCTACGGCCAATTCGCATAGCTAGAGAGAGTGCCAAGAAAAGTCCTAACATTAATGGCCCGTACCGTAAACCGACACAGGTGGATGGGTAGAATATACCAAGGCGCAAGAGTGAAACCTAGTCAAGGAACTCGGCAAAATAGCCCCGTAACTTCGGAAGAAGGGGTGCCTATTTTATAATAGGCCGCAGTGAAATGGCCCAACCGACTGTTTAGCAAAAACACAGCATTGTGCAAAGACGTAAGTCGAAGTATACGATGTGACACGTGACCAATGCCAAAAGATTACGGTAAGGTGTTAGCTTTTATTAGCAAAGCTCCGAGCCCAAGTCCTGGTGAATGTCGGCCGTAACTATAACGGTCCTAAGGTAGCGAAATTCCTTGTCGGGTAAGTTCCGACCTGCACGAATCGTGCAACGAGTTGGGCGCTGTCTCGACTAGATGCTCAGTGAAATTGTAGCGCCGGTGAAGATGCCGGCTACCCGCAGAAAGACGGAAAGACCCTATAGACCTTAACTGTAAGCTGTTACTGGTTATTCGATTTTAATGCTCAGCATAAGTGGGAGACGTTGAAGCGTGCGTTTAGGCGCATGTGGAGTCATCAGTGAGATACCACCCTTTAACATTGGATGATCTAACCCTAAGCCGTCATCCGGCTAGGGGACCGTGGCAGCCGGTCAGTTTTACTGGGGCGGTATCCTCCTAAAGAGTAACGGAGGAGCGCGAAGTTTGGCTCAGCACAGTTGGTAACTGTGTGTTGAGTGTAAAGGCATAAGCCAGACTAACTGTGAGACCTACAAGTCGAGCAGATACGAAAGTAGGCCTTAGTGATCCGGCGGTTGAATGTGGAATTGCCGTCGCTCAACGGATAAAAGGTACCTTAGGGATAACAGGCTTATCACGCCCAAGAGTTCATATCGACGGCGTGGTTTGGCACCTCGATGTCGGCTCGTCGCATCCTGGGGCTGGAGAAGGTCCCAAGGGTCCGGCTGTTCGCCGGTTAAAGCGGCACGCGAGCTGGGTTCAGAACGTCGCGAGACAGTTCGGTCCTCTATCTTCTGTGGGCGTAGGAAAATTGATGGGTTCAGATCCTAGTACGAGAGGACCGGGTCTGACGCACCTCTGGTGTTCCAGTTGTTCTGTCAAGAGCATTGCTGGGTAGCTAAGTGCGGCACGGATAAGCGCTGAAAGCATCTAAGCGCCAAGCCATTCCAGAGATTAATTTTCCCTGAAGGATCGTGGAAGACCACCACGTTGATAGGCTGAGGGTATAAGTGCAGTAATGTATTCAGCTCATCAGTACTAATCATCCGTTCGACTTAATTCCTAAACTCTTAGAAATTAGTCTTTTCTGGCTGTTAGCCAGACTCCTGTTTTCATTCATAACTAACTTCACACGGATGCCAGAGAGTGGCACTTGTCACAATACTGGCAATCAGAGATCATCACCCGATATATGCGGGTTCTGTTCTCTGGTGGCCTTAGCAGAGAGGAACCACCCGGTCCCATTCCGAACCCGGAAGTGAAACTCTCTTGCGCCGATGGTAGTGGGACGATAGGTCCTGTGAGAGTAGGCCGTCGCCAGTTATAAGCCCTGTTCCTTCTAACGAAGGAGCAGGGCTCTTTTTTGTACCATCCAGATGGTATTTTGTCGCAAAATTTACCAAGTGGTCTCCAAGCTGACAATCCAAAGTCCAACAGTGCACTCCAAGAGGTAGGGACGGATGTGGAAGAGACTCATGGGTTACCCATTTTAGGCAAGTCTGGCGGATTGGCCATCTTTTGGTGACGCCTTTGGGCTGAAAATTGAGAGATCTTTTCTTTTCCGGCGGAACGTCAGTAGTCCGCCTGCCACTGCGGCGAGAAGGGCAGTGGCAGGTTTAGGGACCGGTGCCGTTTGCGTTGGTGCTACGGTGTCATTGAGCCAAAGATCGAGGAAATTGCCGTGGAGTCCCAAGCCCGGGAGTCGAGGTCATCGACGACGCTGTCCCCGTCTCCCAGGAGGAAAAGAGTGTCCGTGGGTGGGGTGCCTGTCGGAAGGATGAGCTTAAGAGGAATATGAATTTCATGAGGATTTTTTTTGGCAGTTTCTTGATCGCAACCCTTGGCAAGGAGTGTCATTATTCTTCAAAATTCTTGAGTGAGCCTAATCGAGTCGAGGTTGCTTCTTGAAAATGACGAAGTGCGTGACAGATTTTATCGTCTTCGAGAGGTATCGGAGAGAAACGGTTTCGCATGTTTTTAAAGTCACAAAAGCTCACCTTTATTTTTGTTTCTCTGTGCCCAGCAATTTTGGGGGCGGAAAAGCTGGGCTTCAATAGCGATGTTCGGCCGATCCTATCGGATCACTGTTTTACGTGTCATGGATTTGATTCCAACGCCCGGGAAGCCGATCTCAGGCTCGATACGGCGGAGGGGGCTTTTTCGAAAAGGGAGAGTGGTCAAGCGATCGTGCCCGGCGATCTGGCGGGGTCGCTCGTTTGGCAAAGAATCATCACGGATGATCCGGATGACGTCATGCCTCCGGCGGATCACTTTTTAAAACTGGATGAAAAGGACAAGGCCCTGCTTAAGCGCTGGATCGAAGAGGGTGCGCCTTACGAAAAGCACTGGACGTTTACCCAGGTGACGAAGGCTGCGCTGAGTGGCAATGAGAAGCATGCGATTGATGAACTTGTGCTGCGACGGCTTCAGAAAGAAGAACTGACGCTTTCTGCGGAGGCGGACAAGCGCACTTTGATTCGTCGACTCTCTTTTGATTTACGGGGGCTGCCACCATCGGTTGAGGAAGTTGAAACTCACCTCGCCGATTCTTCACCCGAAGCTTGGGGGGATTTGGTTGACCGATTCATTGCGGACCCGGCTTTTGGGGAGCGCTTTTCTTGGCCTTGGCTGGATGCCGCGCGCTATGCCGATAGTAATGGCTACCAAGGCGACCGCGAGCGCACGATGTGGCCTTGGCGGGATTGGGTCATCGAGGCGATTAATAAAAACGTCCCTTATGATGACTTCACTGTTTGGCAGATTGCGGGTGATCTTTTGCCCAATGCGACCGAAGAGCAGATTCTTGCGACCGGCTTCCTGAGAAATTATGCCATCAATGGCGAAGGGGGACGCATTCCGGAAGAGAACCGCGTCGATTACGTTTTCGATATGGCTGAAACGGTGGGCACGGTCTGGATGGGGCTGACCTTCAACTGCTGTCGCTGTCACGATCACAAATACGATCCGCTGGCGCAGAGTGAATATTATTCGCTCACCGCTTTCTTTAATCAGACGCCAGTCACGGGGGGCGGTGGCGATCCGCATACTAAGCCATTGCTTTCCGTTCATTCGCCCGAAGAGAAGGCCGAGATGCAGAAGCTCAACAAGGAAATCAATAAAAGAAAAAAGAAGAACATCGCACTTGCGGCTTCTCTAGATTCCGAAGGCGACGCTTGGGAGAAAGGGAAGGTTGCGAGACTTGCCCTTCCAGCTTGGACGGTCTTCGTTCCGAGCACGGTCGAAATGAGCGTTGCAGGAGTCACCTACAAGACGCTGGATGATCAATCGATTCTCACCTCGGGGGCCAACCCGAGAAATCTGACCTATACTCTGCGAGTCCCGGTGCCGAAGGAAGGTCTGACGTCACTGCGTCTTGATGCGCTTCGCCATCCGTCCATGACAAAGGGGGGCATCGCACGCTCGGACAGCGGGAACTTTGTTCTGACAGATCTCGATGTCATTCTTCACGCGCCCGGGCGTAACGCTGAAGCTCTCGTTCTTACCCAGCCGGTCGCGACTTTCGAACAAGGTGCTCTCAAGGTTGCCAATGTTCTTGATGAAGATCCCAAGTCGGGTTGGGCCATTCTCAGCCAAGAGGAGGTGAAAAAGGATCACGCGGCGATCTTTCAATTGAAGACTCCGCTTGCGCCACAGGAGGATGCCTTTTTGGAAATCGTTCTGCGGCATGATTCGCAACATGCACAGCATTACCTGGGGCGCTTTCGTATTTCTCATTCCAATGATCCAAAGGCGACCTTTGGGGCGGAAGTGGATGAACTTAATACAATCTTGGGCCTTCGGCCTGAGAAGCGGTCGAAAGAGCAAAATGACGCTGTTAGGAGTGCGCACCTGGCCGAGCATCCGGAGTATGAAGCAAATCTTAATTCGATCACCCTACTGGAGAAGCACCTCGGCGATCTTATTAAAAATGTCCCCCGCGTGATGGTGATGGCTGATCAGGAAACACGGCGCAAGACTCACATCCTTGCGATCGGATCTTATGAAGCCCGGGGCGAAGAAGTGGAAGCAGGCACGCCCGCTGTTCTACCTCCTCTTAATGCCGAGGGTCCGGCGACCCGGCTCGACCTTGCCCGCTGGTTGGTGGATCGAAAAAATCCGCTCACCTCGCGAGTCACTGCCAATCGTTTGTGGCAGGAACTCTTTGGTATCGGCTTGGTGAAGAGCACGGAGGACTTCGGGGTTCAAAGTGAAGTTCCCGTGCACCCCGAGCTTCTCGACTGGCTGGCGGCTGATTTCATGGAGTCCGGATGGGACTTTAAGAAGCTCGTCAAAACGATCGTCTCCAGCCGGGTTTATCGTCAATCGTCGCAGGTTGATTCGCTTTCCCTGGAAAAGGATCCGGGCAATCGCTTCCATGCACGTGGTCCTCGGTATCGGCTTCCATCGTGGATGATTCGCGATCAAGCGATGTCCGTCTCCGGTCTCCTCGTTGATCGGATTGGTGGTGCTCCCGTGAAACCTTGGCAGCCTGAGGGCCTTTGGGCGGAGGTGACCTTTGGAAAGAAAAAATACACGCCGGATCTTGGCGAGGCGCTCCGACGTCGCACGGTTTATACCTTCTGGCGTCGTATCTCTGCTCCGCCGATGATCTTCGATAACGCGAAGCGTGAGGCTTGCGAAGTGGGCTCTTACCGCACGAATTCCCCGCTGCATGCGCTCGCGATTCTCAATGATCCGTTTTATCTCGAGGCGGCTCGGTTGCTTGCCAGTCGTGCCGTGGAAAAGGATGCCGCCGATCCCGTCGCGGCAGCCTTCGAGCTGATCATGATTCGGCCGCCTTCAACAATGGAAATCACCATTCTAAAGAAAATGTATGAGGGACTTCGTGCTTCATTTGCGAACGATCCGAAGGCCGCGCAATATTTGATCGCTGTTGGAGAGGCTCCTAGAAATGCTGATCTCGATGAGATCACAGAGGCGGCGCTCAGTTCGTTGTGTCTCTCGCTCCTGAATACGGACGAAGCTCTCACGAAAGAATGAAATTTTTGTCATGAATCCACTTTTAGAAAGCCAGCACCTCACGAACCGCCGCCATTTTTTTGGTAAGAGCGCAGTGGGGCTCGGTGTGCCTGCGCTCGCTTCGCTGCTAGGACAGGAGGCCGGTGGGGAGGAACTCCTTTTAAAAGCATTCCAAAAGATCGCGCCCAAGGCCAAGCGCGTCATTTACCTCTTTCAGAATGGCGGGCCTAGTCATCTCGAGTTGTTCGACCAAAAGCCTGCGCTGGCGAAGTTGGACAACAAACCCGTTCCGACGGGTTACATGGAAGGGAAGCGTTTCAGCACGATGTCGGCGGCTGCCAACCAGCGGGTCCTGCTCAACGCGATCGAGCCTTTTCAGAAGCACGGTCAATCTGGCGCAACGGTCAGTTCCTTGATGCCCCATACCGCGAAGATGGCCGATGACATTTGCTTCATCAAAAGCATGCACACCGAGCAGGTGAATCATGCCCCGGCGATCAACTTTTTCCTCTCTGGGTTTCAGATTCCCGGGCGACCCACTGCGGGTTCCTGGTTAAGTTATGGGCTGGGCACGATGAATGAGAATTTGCCCACCTTCGTGGTGATGACTTCGGTGAGCAAGGGGACCTCATGTGGTCAAATTTTCTACGATTCCTACTGGAGCAACGGCTTTCTGCCATCCCATCATCAAGGGGTGAAGCTGCGGCCCGGAAACAGCCCGGTGCTGTATCTGAAGAATCCCAAGGGGATGAGTCACAAGCTGCGGCGCCAGATGCTCGATGGCATCTCGGCGCTCAATGAGCAAAAACTGGCAGCGATTGGTGATCCGGAAATAACGACCCGTATCGCGCAATACGAGATGGCCTATCGAATGCAAACGAGCGTTCCCGAATTGGCTGATATCTCGGATGAACCGAAGCACATTCTTGACTTGTATGGACCTGGTGTTCACGAGGGTGGAACCTTTGCGCGGAACTGTCTTTTGGCTCGTCGACTCGTCGAGCGTGGCACTCGTTTCGTCCAGCTGATGCACGCGGGTTGGGATCAGCATAACTCGCTCACCACCGAACTTTACAGCCAGTGCCGCGATACCGATCAATCCTCCGCGGGACTTCTGCAGGATTTAAAACAACGTGGGATGCTTGATGATACGCTCGTCATCTGGGGCGGCGAATTCGGGCGTACTCCTTTTTTGCAGGGCGACTACAAAAAGCGCGAACGCTGGGGCCGCGATCATCATCCTTATGCTTTTACGATTTGGATGGCCGGGGGAGGAATTAAGCCGGGGATGACCTATGGCGAGAGCGACGATATCGGCTTCAATGTCGCAAGCGACGGCGTTCACGTTCACGACTTCCAGGCGACGCTTCTCCATCTTCTGGGAATCGATCACGAACGGCTGACTTATAAATTTCAGGGTCGCCACTATCGCCTTACTGATGTGCACGGGAAGGTCATAAAGCCGATTTTGGCTTAGTCGGGAAGTTCGAAGATGGAGTTGTGGATGAGACGGAAGTTAGTGAGGTCCTGGCCGGAGGTGAAGTTGGTATGGATCTTCTCGGCGGGGATCGAGGTTGGTGGGGTGATCTGTCTCATGACGGGTTGGTCGCAGGTGAGTGATGATTTTGAGGATGGAAATGATGATGGGTGGACGCGCTTGAATCCGCTGGGGGACTTTGGTGGCAAAGCGACCTTTTCTTTTCCCGGTGGAGAGAGCTATCGGTTTCAGGTTGGGACTTCGCCGAATGCGGAGACATTGGGTCAGGCGCGCGGAGGATCGTTGCGTGCGGATATCGATCACACTGCTTTCCGGGTTTCGGTGGAATCCTCAGCGGTGTTTACGGATCTTGGTGACGGAGTGGGAGAGATTGAAGCGGACAAGAATGACGGGACGCAGTTTATGAGAGTGACGGCTGGGGGAGATTGATCAGGCGATGATGGGCTTGATGACTTTTCCGCCGACGTCGGTGAGGCGGAAGCGTCGACCGTTGTAGGTGTGGGTGAGTTTTTCGTGATCGAATCCAAGTTGGTGGAGGATAGTGGCGTGGATGTCGTTGACGTGGGCTTTATCGACGACGGCGTGGTGGCCGATCTCGTCGGATTCACCATAGCTGACGCCGCCTTTGATTCCGCCGCCGGCCATCCAGGTGGTGAAGCAATGGGGGTTGTGATCGCGGCCGGGTTTTGCGGCTTTTTGGGAGAGGGGGAGTCGTCCAAATTCGCCACCCCAGATGACGAGGGTGTCTTCGAGGAGGCCGCGTTGATCGAGGTCGGTGAGGAGTCCGGCGATGGGGGTATCGGTTTCGCCGGCGAACTGACTGTGGTTTCCTTTGATGTCGTTGTGGCCGTCCCATGAACGTTGGTTGGCCATGCCGCCGGAGTAGATTTGCACGAAGCGGACGCCGCGCTCGATCATGCGGCGGGCGGTGATACATTGGCGGGCGATATGATCGCAACGTTTGTCGCCGACGCCGTAGAGTTTTTTGACGTGTTCGGGTTCCCGATTGACATCGAAGGCTTCGGGAGCGGCGGTTTGCATGCGGTAGGCGAGTTCGAAGCTTTTGATGCGGGCTTCGAGTTCGGCATCGCCGGGGCGGGTTTTGATGTGTTGGCCGTTGAGTTTTTTGAGGAGGGCGAGTTGGCGGAGTTGTTGGGCATCGCTCATGTGGGCGGGCCGGTTGAGGTTTTCGATGGCATCGCCTTTGGGCCTAAGCCAGGTGCCTTGGTAAACGCTGGGAAGGAAGCCGGCGCCCCAATTGGCGGCGGAGCCTTTGGGGAGGCCACGGTCGAGGGGATCGGACATGACGACAAAGGCGGGGAGGTCGCTGCTGACACTGCCGAGGCCGTAGGTGGCCCAGGATCCGACGCAAGGAAGGCCCATGCGCGGTTGGCCGGTGTTCATCATGAAGAGGGCGGGGCTGTGGTTGTTTGACTCGGTGTGGCCGGAGTGGATGAAGGCCATTTTGTCAACGTGCTCGCCGAGTTTGGGGAAGATGGAGGAGACCATTTTTCCGCACTGACCGCGCGGGGTGAACTCGAAGGGAGACTTCATGAGGGGGCCGACGGCGTTGGCAAAGAAGCCGGTGTTTTTGTCGAAGCCGGCGAGTTCCTTACCGTCCATTTTCTCGAGCTCCGGTTTGTAATCCCAGGTGTCGACTTGGCTGGGGCCTCCGTTGATGAAGAGCCAGATGACGGATTTGGCCTTGCCATTGAAGTGGCCTTTTTTTGCGGCGAGGGGGTCGGCAGGGTCGGATCCGAGGAGTCCTTCCTGGGCGAGGAGGCTGGTGAGGCCGAGGCTGCCGAAGCCAGCTCCAGCAGTTTGTAACCAGTGTCGGCGGGTGTAGTGATCGGAATGAATCATGGGAGATAGATGAATTCGTTGAGGCTGAAGAGGATCTGGCAGAGGTCGGCGAGAGCGAGTTGGTGGGCGTTTTTTTGCCCGGAGTAGGAAGCGGACTGGGCGTCGAAGAAGGCGCGGTTGTCGCGGAGTTCGGTTGGGGTGGGTTCGCGAGTGAGGGCGCGGAGGTAGAGTTGTTGGATCGCGATATCGGGATCTTTTTTATCAAGCGTGGTGGCGAGGAAGTGGGCCCATTGGACAACCTGCGGGTTGTTCATGAAGAGGAGGGCTTGGGGGGCGATGGTGGTGCTGGGGCGGCTCCCCTGGCTGGCGAGGGGTTCGGGTTGATCGAAGACCTGCATCATGGAGACGAGGCGGCTGCGCTTGATCATGAAGTAGATACTGCGGCGGCGTTGTCCTTGATCGAGGGTGCCGGGGCCGAACATTTTTGGGTCGAGTTGTCCGGCGGCGGCAAGGATCGAGTCGCGGATGACTTCCGCTTCGAGGCGACGGGAAGAGAAGCGCGAAAGGAATTTGTTTTCGGGGTCGAGGGCGGTTTTTTCTGACGACGGGGTGCTGCTTTGGAGCCAGGTCGAGCTCAGGAGGATATCGCGATGGAGTGATTTAAGGTTCCAGCCGTTGGTGATGAGTTTTTGGGCGAGGTGGTCGAGGAGTTTGGGTTGGGTTGGGAGTTCGCCCTGGAGACCGAAGTCGTTGGGCGTGGCGACGATGCCGCGTCCGAAGTGGTGGTGCCAAACGCGGTTGACGACGACGCGGGCGAGGAGGTGGCCTGCGCCGTTTTCCGTATCGGTGATCCAGTTGGCGAGGCCGCGACGTCGGTAGCTGGTGCGGGTCCAGTCGGCGGGTGGGGATTCGTTCCAGTCGGTGGTGGCCTTATTATTGCGCATGAGGACTTGAAGGTAGCCGGGTTGCGCGACGCCTTTCTTTTGGCTGGGGTCACCGCGGCTCAGAAAGTGGGTTTCAGGATAGAAGTGGGGGAAGCCGCGGCCATCGGCGTGGTGTTTGGTTGGGGGGAATCCTTCACTGGTGACCTGAACTTTGGCGACGGTGGGCTTGGGTTTGGTAGAGAGGACTTTTTGGACGGTGTCGGTGAGTTTCTGCCACTGAGGGTCGGTTTTTGCGAAGAGGGGGAAGAGGGTTTGGCGTTGCTGTTTGGTGAGGTTCCCCGCGCGGAGTCCTTTTAGGGCTTGATCAAGGAGGGGATTTTCCCCGCTACCGACTTTGACGGGCGGTGATGGTTTATCGCTGATGGAGACGCGGAGCCGGCCCAGGCTGTGCTGGGTGTTGATGGAGAATTTGAGGGTGAGTTCGAGTGTTTCGTCGTCGGCGAGTTGGAGTGGTTTGGCCAACTCAAAAACGGCGGCTTGATCTTTGCCGATGCCTCCGACGTCGACGGCCCAGCCGCTATTGTTTGGGTCGCTATCGATGGAAGAAGCGACAGAGAGGTTAGTTTTGTTTTGTTGGTGGGTGGCGTTGGCGGAGGTGAACTTGATCTCTTGTTTTTTTGATCCGGATTTGGAAGTGAAGAGTTTGAGATCGCTGAGAGCGAAGTTCCCGTTGCTGGCGCGGCCGGGGCCGTTTTGTTTCATGGAGGGGTGGGTCAGGGCTTCGATTCTGAGGAAGCGAAGTTCTCCTGCGCCGGGTTGGTATTTGAGGGTGTAGATTTCCTTGGCGGGTGGATTGCCGGAGGCGAGGAGGGAGCCACCGGGCTCGGAGGTTAGCTTGGTGGCAGATTGATCGGAGCTGGCCGAGGTGGTGTTGAGGATGGTCCAATCGCTGGTGTTGAGGTTGGAAGGGGCTTGGTTCTTGAGCCAGTGATCGAAGGCTTTGGTGAACGCAGGTTTGGCTTGATAGGAGGCGAGGTCTTGGGAGGCTTTTGTGTGCCGGACTGTCCACTCTTCGAGTTGGGTAAGATAGACATCGGAGTCGATGGGGATGTCGATTTCGCTGCGGATGGTGGAAGTGAAGATGGAGACGAATTGGTAGTAATCTTTGACGGGAATGGGATCAAATTTATGATCGTGACAGCGGGCGCAGCCGATGGTGAGGCCGAGCATGGCGGTTCCGGTAGTGGCGGCCATGTCATCGAGTTCATCGTAGCGGGCGCTTTCGAATTCCTTCTCGGTGAGCTGGGTGGGGAAGACGCCAGCGCCGAGGAACCCGGTGGCCATCATGGCGAGTGGGTTGTCAGGCGCGATCTCATCGCCTGCGAGTTGCCAGCGGACGAATTGGTCCCATGGCATATCGGAATTGAGAGCCTTGATGACGAAGTCGCGGTAGTGGAAGGCATATTTACGATCGTAGTCCTGCTCGAAGCCGTGGCTCTCGGCGAAGCGCGCGGCGTCAAGCCAGTGGCGGGCCCAGCGCTCGCCGTAGTGGGGGTTGGTAAGGAGCTCGTCGATGAGTTGGGCGTGAGTTTGGGAGAGGGCGGTCTTGAGTTGCTCGGGCGTCGGGGGAAGTCCGATGAGAGATAGGTAGGCGCGGCGGATGCGGGTGTGGTCGGAGGCAGGAGGATTTGGGGTCAGTTTGTTTTCGGAGAGCTTTGCGAAGATGAAGTGGTCGATCCGGGTTTGGGGCCAGGAGCTGTCGGTGGTGGGTGGAGTGGGATTGGTGAGGGGTTTGAAGGACCAGAACTCGCGGTCACTTTGAGTGACCTGCATCGCAGTGGGCTTGCTACGGTCTTTTACGAGGAGGGGCTTGTCGTAGGGGGCGCCGAGGGCGATCCATTTTTGAAAGTCACCGATGAGAGCGTCGGGGAGTTTGGCCTTCTTGGGTGGCATCTCGGGCTCTTCCTCGTGGCGGATGAGCATGAGGAGGTAGCTTTTGGCCGGGTCGTTGAGGTTGACGGCATCATCTGTTTCGCCGCCTTCGAGGAGGAGTTCGCGGGTGGAGAGGTCGAGGCCGGAGCGGGTTTTTTCGTCGCCGTGGCATTTGAGGCAGTTTTCGATCAGGGTGGGACGGATGGTCTTTTGGAAAAGAGCGATGCCTTCCTTGATGCGTGCGGCGTGATCGGCAGGGAGATCTTCGGCGTCTGCAACGAGATTGAGAGTGAGAACAGCGAGAAGGGGGACCAGCTTTGACATACTTATGCGAGTGTTTCACAGATCGAGGGGACTTGGACAGGACGAAGTTGGGGCTTTTATCCTAGGCCCAATTTCCCAATCATCCTCGTTCGGACGCTCCAGTAGATCAATACGGATACCGCAGGATTTTCTCGTAAATAAAAGGGATTATTCCCCCTCCCTAATACCTGATGAGAGAATCTTTGTCTCAGATCCCAATTCATTACTGGCAACCAATTTTACCGAAAAGACACCTATCTCTCTGGGGATCCCACTGATTCTACCGCTCGTCAAATTTCAACTAAGCCCTTGAGGTAGATTTATTGCATAGAAGTTTATCGGATTTCCTGAATCGGTAATTTGATGGCTACACCGCTTATGGTCTTTCAGTGTTATAAGTGAAAGGTAATCGATTTTAATACTCTTTTCACCCTCTCCAATCCTTTCAATGACGCCCTCAAGTGCTCAATCCAAAAAGCAATTTCCCAGAGGTCGTAAATCACTGTGGCGGCCTCTTGCAATTTGCCGGAACGTCAGCGGTGGCGGTTAAGGAACTCGTGAGCGCTGAGACCGTGTAAGAGGGGACTCTTGAAGCCAACGGAATCATTACTCGTAACCAATTTTACATTAATGATGAGATGATCTTTTAAGAGAACCATAGACCCTCTGCAGAAAGTTCGAGCCAATTCAAAACGCTCCCTTGCCTTCCACCTGACTTCCCCTAAAAATCCCAAAGTGTTTGAACTGCCACGGGCAGGTCATCCTTTCTCCGCATTTTCTACTCTAGTGAAACGCTTTTTTTCCCTTTTTCTCCTGCCTTCCTCTCTGTTGGCAGCACCGTCTTACAACCGTGACGTCCGGCCGATCCTTTCGAGCAACTGTTTCGCCTGTCACGGTGCCGATGCCAAACATCGCGAGGCCGATTTGCGCCTCGACACCCAGGAGGGTGCTCATGGAGAAGGCGAGAGTGGCGACCTTGCGATCGTCCCCGGCGATCCCGATGCCAGCGCCATCTGGCAGCGCATCAATACCACTGATCTCGACGACCTCATGCCGCCTTCGGACTCGCACAAGACGATCACTGCCGAGCAAAAAAAAACCCTGCGCCTGTGGATCGAGGCTGGCGCGAAGTACGAAGAGCACTGGGCCTTCATCCCGCCAAATTCGCCCACCGTCCCGCCCGGCGATGCAATCAATCCGATCGATCGCTTTATCCAAAAACGACTTGCTGAAGAAAAGCTGGCTCCGTCCCCCGAAGCTGATCGCGAAACCCTACTACGCCGTCTCACCCTCGACCTCACCGGCCTGCCAGCGACACCAGATGAACTAGATGTTTTCATAGCTGATCAAGAGCTTGGTGCCTACGAGCGCCAAGTCAACCGCCTGCTCACTTCACCGCGCTACGGCGAACACATGGCCGTCGCGTGGCTCGACCTGGCGCGCTACAGCGACAGCAATGGATACCTCCATGATGTCCGGCGGACTGGCTGGCCGTGGCGTGATTGGGTGATCGATGTTTTCAACCAAGACATGCCCTTCGACCAGTTTGTCGTCGAGCAGCTCGCTGGCGATCTGATTCCGGATGCAAAACCCTCACAGGTTCTTGCGACCGCTTTCCTGCGCAACCATCCCATTACCGTTGAGGGCGGGACCATCCCCGCCGAGTATCTCAACGAGTACGCGGCCGACCGCGTGGAGACCGTGGGGACGATCTTCCTCGGCCTCAGCTTCAACTGTTGCCGTTGCCATGACCATAAATTTGACCCGCTCCCGCAGAAGGATTTCTACAGCCTGCTCTCCTACTTCAATTCCAGTAGTGAGAAACACGAGAGTGGCACTGCGCCAGCTTACCCGCCCTTCATCACGATCGCTTCACCGCTTGATCAAGACGGGACGAAGGTCGGAGTTATGGTCATGGACGAGGGTAAGAAGGCGAAACCTACCTTCGTTCTCACGCGCGGCCAGTATGACCAGCCCGATGAAGCCCAGCCGGTGACGCGCCGCCCTCCAGGTATCCTTGGCGGATCACTCGAAGGCGAAGGAGAGAACCGTCTCGGACTCGCGCGCTGGCTGGTTTCTAAAAAGAATCCGCTGCTCGCGCGCGTCACCGTCAACCGTTTTTGGCAAAAATTGTTCGGCGTTGGTCTCGTGGAATCGGTGGATGATTTTGGCGTGCAAGGCGCTTACCCCAGCCATCCGAAGCTGCTTGATTTCCTTGCGCTCGAGTATCGTAAAACATGGAGAACCAAACAGCTGTTGCGGCTCATTGTCACCAGCGCGACCTACCGGCAATCCTCCTTGAGGCGCGCCGGTCTTGCGCAGGCCGATCCCGACAACCGCCTGCTCGGACGCTTCCCGCGACAACGTTTGAGCGCCGAGCAAATTCGTGATGTCGCGCTCTTCACCTCCGGTTTGCTCGTGGAAAAACTCGGCGGCCGCCCCGTCAATCCTTACCAACCTCCGGGGCTGTGGATCGAAAAAACCAATCCAGGATCGAACACGGGACGTTTCGTGAGGGGGGAAGGGGACGATCTCTATCGCCGCAGCATATACACCTTCCACAAACGGAACAGCCCACCGCCAACGATGAGCCTCTTCGACGCACAGGAGCGCAATGGCTGCAATGCCCGGAGATCTCCCACCAACACGCCACTTCAAGCGCTCGCCACGATGAACGACGAGCAACATCTTGAGTGTGCAAAAGTGTTGGCCCTGCGTACTTTAAAAACCGATGAGAGCACCGCGGACCGCCTAGTGTCTCTCTTTCGGCGCGTCACCAGCCGCAGCCCCTCAACCGAAGATCTCAGAACCCTGAACGAAGGACTGGCGAGTTTTGAGGCACGGTTCAAGGCGGCACCCAAGGATGCGACGGCCTTGCTGAAACAGGGTGCATTCCCCGGTGGCGGCGTGGCTTTGCTGGCCTCCGTGATGGTTCCGGATGGCGCGACGCCGGATGCCGGGGGCTACGCATACGCCGCGATCACTCCGCTTACCCTCTCCGCGCATACCGAATATCTGATCGGAGGACAGGACACGAACGCATTTTGGGATGGAGATATTGCCGGAGCTGGAGGGAGTGCGTTTTCTGCGGCGCCGGTTGCGACATTGATCGCATCTCGATACGCAAAGGGATTCGGTAAACCAACGATGCCAGGCGAGCGGAACGCCGGACGCTGGGGTGTGGGTAATGCAAAATTCACCGTCGATGCGACCGAATCCATTCCCCTGATCAACTTTGATCCTACGAAGATCGATGATCCTGCAGATCAGCGCGCTTCAAATAGCTACACCATTGGCAACCTGTTTAGAGTTGGCGATCGCGATATTCAGATTACTGAGTTGGGGTTGCACGATGCCGACGGTGGAACGTTCAAGGGGGGCAAAGTGGGCGTGTGGGCTACTACCGCCGTCCGACCCGCCGCCGGGATCGATGAGCCGGAGCTCGCCGCCTGGATGCTGATTGCCAGCACCGTCCTGAACCTCGATGAAACGATCGTAAGAGACTGAACAACGTGATGGACCCACTCAACGACAGCTTACTCAACATCAACCGCCGTGGGCTCCTCAAAGGAGCGGGCGCCGGCGGGCTCGGCCTGCTTGGCGGACCCGCCCTTGGCCAACTGCTTGCTTCGGAAAAGGTCGGGAGCCATTTTCCTGCCAAGGCCAAACGCGTCATCTACCTCTTCCAGGAAGGCGCGCCCTCGCAGCTCGACACCTTCGATCATAAACCCGGCCTCAAAGAGTTCTACGACAAAGAGCTGCCGCCGAGTGTGCGCGGCAATCAACGCCTCACCGGCATGACCTCCGGCCAAGCGCGCCTGCCGGTCGCCCCCTCGATCTTCAATTTCACCCGCCACGCCAACAAGCAAGACGGCCTGTGGGTTTCCGATGAGTTGCGCCACACCGGCACGATGGCCGACGAAATCTGTCTCATCAAATCGATGGTCACCGAGCAGATCAATCACAGCCCCGCCGTGACCTTCATGCAGACCGGTCATCAGCTCCCTGGTCGTCCCTCGATGGGCTCGTGGCTCTCCTACGGGCTCGGCAGCGCCAACCAGGATCTGCCGAACTTCGTCGTCATGATCAGCCAAGGCCGCGGCCAGATGCAGGCCTTGTTTTCTCACCTGTGGGGTGCCGGTTTCCTCCCTGGCGAACATCAGGGGGTGCAGTTTCGCGCCGGAAAAGACGCCGTTCTTTTCCTGAATGACCCTGCCGGTATGTCGCGCTCCGACCGCCGCAAGATGCTCGACATGCTTGCTGAGCTCAATACTCGCCAGGCAGAGGCCAGCGGTGACGAAGAGGTCTTCGCCCGGATCGCTCAATATGAAATGGCCTACCGCATGCAAGCCAGCGTGCCCGAGCTCACCGACTTCTCCGACGAGTCCGAGTCCACCCTAGAGATGTATGGTCCCGACGTCCGCAAGCCCGGCAGCTACGCCTTCAACTGCTTGATGGCGCGTCGCATGGCCGAGCGCGACGTGCGCTTCATCCAGCTTTACCATCGTGGCTGGGACCACCATGGCAGTATCTCCCGTGACCTGCCGCTGCAGTGCCAGGACACTGATCAGCCACAGGCGGCGCTCCTCAAAGATCTCAAACAGCGTGGCCTTCTCGATGAAACTCTTGTCGTCTGGGGCGGCGAGTTCGGACGCACGGTCTACTGTCAGGGCAAGCTCACCCCGACACAATATGGCCGCGACCACCACCCGCGCTGCTTCAGCGTCTGGCTCGCCGGCGGTGGGATCAAAGGCGGCATCAGTTACGGAGAAACCTGCGATTTCTCTTATAACGTTGTCCGGAATCCCGTGACCGCCCACGATCTGCACGCCACGATCCTTCATTGTCTCGGAATCGATCACGAGCGCCTCACTTACAAATCCAGCGGCCTTGATTTTAAACTCACCGGAGTCGAGTCCGCCTACCCGATTCAGGAGATTCTCGCCTAAATTTGGGTATTGGTTATGGGGGGTGAGTGATAGAATTTGGGAAGGATTGGGTCTTGGTTAGGCGCGTGGATAGAAAAAGGTGGAACCGTGATGAGAGCTTGCTAGGCTACCGATTGAACTATTGCATTCTATGAATCCAGAAAATCATCCTCTTGCTGTCGACCGTCGTTCATTTCTTCGTCAATCTTCCGGAATTGCGGCGGGGATGGGATTGGGGGCTTTGCCAATCATTGGGGCGGAGAAGGAAAAAAAGAAGCCGGATTCGGAGACTTTGGTGAAGACATTTTACGATTCACTCACTGAGGAGCAGCGGAAGGCGGTTTGTTTTTCGTTTGAGCACAAGTTGCGGCTGAAGGTGGACAACAATTGGTTGATTACGAAGACGCTGGTGAAGGATTATTCGAAGGACCAGCAGGCGATGATTAAGGAGATCTTTATGGGGCTGCACAGTGAGGAGTATGCGGAGAAGGTTTATGATCAGGTAGAGTGGGACAGTGGGCTTGAAGGATTTGAAGGGGGATCATCGGTGGCGATTTTTGGGACGCCGGGAACGGGAAAGTTTGAGTTTGTGCTGACGGGGAGGCATTGCACGCGACGTTGTGATGGGGACTCGGTGGAGGGGGTGGCCTTTGGAGGTCCGCTTTTTTATGGGCACGCGGCGGATGGCTTTACTGAGAAGCCGGAACACAAGGGAAACGCGTACTGGTATCAGGCGGTGCGAGCGAGCGAGGTTTATCAAATGCTCGATGGGAAGCAGCGGAAGGCGGCGCTTTGCGGGAAGAGTCGGGGAGAGAAGGGGAATAAGACGATCGAGTTGACCGGAAAGAAGGTGGGGCTCGATGGGATTCGGGTGGGTGACATGAGCGGAGATCAGAAGGGGCACGTTCGCAAGGTGCTGGGGGATCTGCTGGCTCCTTTTCGGGAGAAGGATTCCAAGGAAGCTCTCAAGTTGGTTGAGGCCGGAGGCTTGGACAATATTCACATGGCTTTTTATAAGGAGGAGAATATGGGGAAGGATGAAATTTGGGATGTGTGGCAGTTGGAGGGGCCGAACATGGTGTGTTACTTCCGGGGGAAACCGCATGTGCATGCTTGGATGCATATTAAGAAGCCGGTGTAGTGAGAAAATCTCACGCGGAGCAGGTTGATTTTATGAATGAGGAGTGCCAGGGAGTGGTGGCGACCCTGAGGAATGGAAGTGTCTGCTAGTGGTGGGTCTCAGGCAGAGGTGCGGAGACGCAAAGGGGGGAATCGAGTGAATTGAGAGCTTGGGCGAGGTTCCTTGGTTGACGAGGGGTGGGGATGGGTCGCAAGGTGAAGCGATGAAAGTCTTTTTGATTTTAGGGTTGTTGGTTGGGTCCGCGGTATTGGCGCGGCAAGCGAAGGAAGGGGACAAGGATGTCAATTATGATGAGTCAAAGGTACCGGCGTATGACTTGCCGGAATTGTTGGTGACAGTGGAGGGGAAGCGGATCACGACGGCGGAGGAGTGGCGGACGGTGAGGAGGCCACAGATTATGTCGTTGTTCAGTAATCTAGTTTACGGACGGGTGCCGGAGCCATCGACGCCGTTGAAGATAACGTTTGGGGAGGTGAAGAGGGACGAGAATTTTATGGGAGGGAAGGCGACGCGGAAAGATGTCGATATTCAGCTCAAGACTGAGAGGGGAGAGAAGACGATGCGGATTGTGGTGTATGTGCCCAACGGGGCGAAGAAACCGGTGCCGGCGATTATGAAACACAGTTTTAACAACACGCGCTCGGATGATTTTGATAGGGCATTTCTTAATAAGGATTGTTTGAAAAATGGATGGCCGTTGGGGAAAATTCTTGATGCGGGGTTTGCGTTTTGCGCGGTGTATCACGAAGATTTGGTGGGGCACAATGAGGTGGAATTTCGAAACAGCATCCACGGATTATTTTATCCGAAGGGGCAGAGTTTTCCGAAGGCACAGGAGTGGGGCGTGCTCGCGGCGTGTGCATGGGGAGGGACGCGGGCCTTGGATTATTTGGAGACTGACGGAGATATCGATGCGAAGCGCGTGGCGGTGATGGGTCACTCGAAGATGGGAAAGACGGCGCTTTGGACGGCGGCCCAGGATGAGCGGTTTGCGATGGCGATCTCGGCTCAGTCGGGGTGTGGGGGCGCGGCGCTGTGGCGTCGGAAGTCGGGCGAGACGCTCAAGAAGATGGTGACGCGTTTTCCTTATTGGCTGTGTCGCAATGCGCAGAAGTTTGTCGAGCAGGAAGATGACCTTCCAGTGGATCAGCACATGTTGCTGGCGTGTATCGCGCCGCGGCCGGTGTATATCCACAGCGGGGTGGAGGATACTTGGGCGGATGGTCGCGGGGAATATCTCTCGGCGTATCACGCGAGCGAGGTGTATCGCTTGTTTGGGAAGAAGGGACTGGAGAGTGAGGAGTCACCACAAGTGGGACGGGCGATGATGGCGGGGGAAGTGGGGTATCACATCCGGGAAGGGGGACACTCGATTGAGGTCTGGGATTGGGAACGGTTTATCGAGTTTGCCTCCAGGCATTTGGGTGAGAAGAAGTGATGGATCTCACGCGGAGCAGCGGAGGAATCAGATCCTGCCGGGCAAGGATCATCAAAGATGACCACTGAGTTAAGATCGCGAGGGATGTCTCTCAATATTTTCACGAGCATGTATTGGTATATCCGACTCTCTCGTTACGGGCTTGTTCTGAAATGGAACAAGCCGCTCGAGGAAGTTTACAAAACGGAGCATGCCCTTCGGGACGGCCAACTGGCCGATTGGAATAAGCCCTTGAAGAAGAATCTAAAGACGGCGGTTCCCCGGTTTAAAAAGAATCGCCTTCTGAGCCTTGGGCCGGCGCGGTTTTATCTTCGGCTCAACCCCGGAGAGGTAAATTTTCAATTGGATAAGACCCGGAAGCTACTCGAATGAGAATTGACGGTTTTTTGGGGATGGGAATTGACTGGTGAGGTTTGCGATGCTGGCTATTTGTTGATGGCTTGATAGATGAGGGGTTTGAGGTCTTTTTCTAAGTTCCAGTTGTAGGGAAGGGTTTGCTCCATGGTGACGACCACGAGGTCGTGCTTGGGGGAGATCCAGTAGTGGGTGGAGGCCATACCGCCCCAGCCGAATTCCCCTAGGGGGGCGTCTTTGTCCCAGCGCTTGTCGGAGGCGGTGCGGACCGAGAAGCCGAGTCCGAAGCCGGTGCCGTGGCGTATTTCATCGCCCATGGAGATGGCTTTGATGGCGGCCGGGAGCTGGTTGGTGCTCATGAGTTTGACGCTTTCCGTTTTGAGGTATTGTTTGCCCTGGAAGGTGCCGCCGTTGGCGATCATTTGGAGGAAGCGGGCGTAGTCGGTGATGGTGGAGAGGAGGCCGCCGCCGCCGGATTGCTGGGCGGGTTTCTGGAGGAAGAGGGAGTCTTCGGCCTTTTCGAAGTTCATGAGGAAGCCGGCTTTGGCGCCGAAGACATCGGAGAGACGGGCTGCTTTTTCGGCGGGGACGTGGAAGCCGGTGTCGGGCATGTTGAGGGGGGTGAAGAGGCGTTCCTGGAGGAAGTCGGCGAAGGTTTGACCGGAGGCGGCTTCGATGACGCGGCCGAGGATGTCGGTATTGATGCCGTAGACCCATTGGGAGCCAGGTTGGTAGAGGAGGGGGATGCCGGAGGCGGCCTGGGTCATCTCGGCGAGGGATTTATCGCGGTCGAGGGGCTTGGCTTTGCCGTAGAGTTTATCGACGGGGTGGCCTCCCCAGCCGTAGGAGAATCCGGCGGTGTGGCGAAGGAGGTCGCGGATGGTGGGAGCGGGTTTGGCTGGGACGGGGTCGCTGTTTTTCTGCCAGACGGTGAGGTTTTTAAACTCGGGGAGGTGCTTGGAGATGGGGTCGTCGAGGTCGAGTTTTCCTTCTTCGTAGAGCATCATGGTGGCGGCCGAGGTGATGCCCTTGGACATGGAGTAGATGCGGAAGATGGTGTTCTTTTTGACGGGGGCTTTGGTGCGTCGGTTGGCGAGGCCGAATTGCTTGTGGTAGACAATGTGGCCTTTGCGGAGGACGAGGACGGAGCCACCGACGAGTTTTTTATCGGCGATGAGTTTTTCGACGGCGGGGTCGATTTTAGCGAGGGCGTCGGTGGACATGCCAAGGTCCTCGGGCTTGGCGGTGGGGAGTGGTTTTGAGAGGGATTCCTTGGCGGTGAGGGGGGAGAGTGAGAGAAGGAGGGAGAGGGGGATGAGGAGAAATTTCATTAGTGGTCAGCTTTGCAAATGGGCTGGGAGGTGAGAAGAGTGAAGTTGATGAACCACGGATGGATGGAATTAATAGGATGGCGTGGTTGAGGGTTTGACCACAGAGAAAGCAGAGGGGGATGACGAAGACCAAGGCTTAAGGATGAAGGTATAAGGTTTGAGGCTTGGTTGAGGTGGGTTGAAAGAAAAGTTGCAACTTTTGGGGAAATAGGGGGTTTCTTAGAAAGCATCTAGGATGCTTTACAACTGAAGATATTATGAAAAATGCGACTCTTGTTTCTTTGTTGGCCGTGACGGCTGCTTCTGCTTTTGGTTTGGGATGGATCGTTCGTCCTTCCGGTGATGATTTGAGCCAGGACGCGGGAGGTGAGAAGAAGTCGATGATGAATGCGGGCGAGCGCTCTGTGAACAAGGGAATGCGCGGAGGCGGTGGTGGCGTGGAAGTGAGACCGGAGGATGAATTTGTGGCGCGGTTTTTGACGGGCGGTAAGATTTCGTCGGAGGATATGCAGGCGGCGATCAAGGAGATGTCGGAGGTGAATGATCCATTGTTGCGGCAGAAGATGCTGGCGGCCTTGCTTGAGAATTTAACGGCGGATAATGCGAAGGATGCTTTTTTGGCGCTGCGTGAGAACCGGGGCGGAGGTCCTTTCGGGCGCGGGGGTGATAACGAACTTCGTCTTTTGTCGAATGCCTGGGGTCGGATCGATGGACCGGGCGCGATGGCGGCCTTGAAAGAAATTGCGGAAGCGAGCGAAGGGAATGATCGTCGAGGTGGCCGTGGTGGCCGAGGTGGCCCCGGTGGTTTGGGCAACGAAATGGTGGGTGCGCTTTCTGGTTGGGCGACGGTGGATGGCGCGGCTGCGACGGCTTATTTGGATACGATCGAGGATGATCGGCAGAAGGGTTATGCAGGTTTTGGGGTGATCCAGGGCTTGTTGGTGAATGGCGTGGATGAGGCGATGGGCTTTGTGCAGGGCTTGCCGAAGGAGGGTGAGAACAACCGTGCTCAGGAAATGTATATGGGGATGATTGCCGGTGAGATGCTGGAGCAAGGAGAAGATGTGGCGAAGAGCTGGGTCGACTCGGTTGCAGATCCGGATTTGAAGTCAGGGGCATTGACCCGAGTGACGATGGAGCTGATGGAAAAAGATCGTGAAGGGACCGCGGAATGGCTGGTAAAGTATGGAGACGATGATTCCGCAGCGCGTGCGGTGGGTCGCTTGGCTGATTCCTGGTCGCGAGAAGATCCGGTGGCGGTTCTTGAGTGGGCGGACCAGCTTTCAGGGGAGACCAAGGTTGAGGCTTATGAAGAAGCGTTTGAATCTTGGACTCGTGAAGATCCTACCGCGGCGGGCGAATATTTAGGAAATCTGGCAGCGTCGCCGGAGCGGGATTCGGCGACGGAAGCTTATGCGACTCGAATTTCAAGAGAAAACCCGGTGGCCGCGATGGAGTGGGCGGGGACGATCGCGAACGAGGAGATGCGTCAGGACACGGTCGTGGAAGTGGCTCAGGATTGGTATCGCAGCGATAAGGCGGCTGCTGAGGCATGGATTGCGACGAGCGGTCTACCCGAAGAGTCGGTGCAATCGATCACGGAGCAACGCCGAGATCGCGGCATGGATTTCGGCGGCGGAGGACCTCGGGGAGGACGCTAGAAGTTTTTTGAACTACCGTTCAACTAGATGGGATTTTCTTTTGAAGGAAATCCCATCTTTCTTTTATTCGGGTGGCCTATGAGACGGGGAATTTGAAGACAGATTTTTCGCTCTGGTTCCGCTACCGGATTTTAGCGTTCGCTATTTTACTTTAGCACGATCGGTTTTGCGCCGGTGATTTGGAGGATTTTGAATTTGGCGCTGAGGACAAGGGCATTGGCGGCGGTGGCGTTGAGGCGCGGGTCGGCTGAGTAGTCCTGCGAGTTGTTGTCGCGGTTTGGCTGGTAGTAAAAATTGCCTTCAGGGGTGAGCGCGAGGGCGAAATGCCAGCGGTTGTAGTCCATGAGTTTGCGGAATTCCTTGGGATCCGCGAGGGCACCGAGTCCGGTCCAGGCGAGGCCCAAGAGTGGGGAGCCGTGGGTGTCGGGGAAGGTTTTGGGGAAGCTGCCGATGCAGCTGGCAGTGAGGCGGGCGAAGTCGCGGTATTCTTTTCCTCCGACGGGGCTGATGTGATGGGCGAGGGCGGTGATGCCGGTGCGGCCCATGTCGGCGTAGCTGGGGTTTTGGCGGCCTCCGTCTTTATACCAAACGTAGCCGATATCGTTGGTGCCTTTTGCGACGAAGTCGTGGGTGGCGCGGAAGTTGGCGGCGGGGACGTCGAGGCCGCAGCGCATCATGAGGGCGAGTGCGAGCTTGGCCTGCATGGTGATGCAGTTGATGGCGCCGTAGCCATTTCCGCCGGGTTTGTCCTTGGGCCGGTGTCCCCAGCCGCCGTTGACGAATTGGGCTTGAAGGAGCCAACTCTTTATCTCCTCGAGTTCGGGGAGGACCCATTTCTCGCGGGTGAGGAGGTAGTATTCGGAGAGAGTGGTGCCGTATAGGGTGTATTTCCAGCAGTCGAGGCCGCCGTAGTCGATCTCATCATTAGTGGAAGCGGCCATTTTTTTGACGGATTTTTTGACGGCGGGGAGGTGATCTTTTTGGCCGGATCCGAGGAGGGTGAGGGCGGCGAAGGCGTTGGCATCGGGGCGGCTGCTCCAGAGTCCGTCGGGGCGTTGTTTGCTGAGGAGGTAGGTGTGGGCTTCTTTGAGGATGCGGTCGGTTTTGGGACAGTCGTAGGGGAAGGTCTTGGAAAAGGAGCGGTGTTTTTTGGGGAGCTCCAGGGTGGTGGCGAGGGGCTTGCCGGCGCGGATGAATTGGAGGGTGATTGTTCCGCTGTTGGAGTCGAGGGCTTTGCCGAGCTCCAGCATGGGGCCTTCGTAGCCGAAGAACTTGGGGCCGTATCCGAACTTGTGGGGTTCGGAAAACGAGCGGCCGTTGACGCCGGTGATACGGTCGCCGGGAAGGATTTTTGCGTGAGCAGGAGTGTCGGGGAAGACAAAGGCGATTTCGAATTCTTTCGGCTTTTCAAGGGTGATCTTGGCGCGAGCTCCGGTGATGCCGAGATTGATGAACCAGCCACCGGCTTGGGCATCGGGTTGGGACTTTGTTTGCTTGTTCCAGGTGGGGTTCTTGCGAAGGGCCTGACTGGAGAGCGTGGAGGCGAGGAGAAGAGCGGGGAGGAAGAAAGAGAGATATTTCATGGGAACCGCTCGATACGGGAATAAAGCGTCATTTGTTGCAAATGCTTCAGTCGGACTGACGAGGGAGGGGGAAGAGTCGTTATCAGAGATCTTCAATCATGAGGTGGGAGAGTCGGAAGTCTGCACTCGGACGAGAGAGCGTAGGGGAAGAATCCCATCGTGGGCCCAGGCGAAGGGTGGTTGCTGGGCTTGGCCCAGGGGAAAGATGCGTGGCGAGGGGAGGTCGTCGCGTTCCTGGAAGGGATGGAGGGCGATTTGAGAGATGAAGTTTTGAAATGATCGGGGCGGGACGCTTCGGCTCCTTTGGCCTGGCCATTGTGCCATTGGCTTGAGGAAGACGGTGCGGTTGCCGGGGGAGGGGGTGATTTCCGGGGTGTCTTGAAAGACGATGGTCCAAGAGGTGGATTTTTCGCTGTGCCAGAGGTGGTGTTTTTTAGGCTCTTGAGCGGCGAGGTAGAGGGTTTCGTGCCGGAGGTTGCTGATGGCGCCGTGTTCGGATGGGCCGAGGTCGGCGCGCGGGTGGGCCTTTTCGTAGTCAGCCATTGCGGTGGCGAGGAGGGGGGCAAAATCGTGTGGATTTTCGACAAAGATGGTTTGCAGGGAGAGGCAGCCATTTTGATCAAACTCACCAATGTCCTTGGCGGCGAGGCGGGCGGCTTCTTCGGATGGGCCCTCAATAAGGGCGATGCCGAGGCGATGGCCGTGGGCCACGAAGGGAATTTCGAGAGGGGCGAGCGAGCGGAAGTGTCGGATGGTGGAATCACTCCCGTAGACGATGAGGGCTCCGGCTTCGGAGATCCAGTGATCGGGGAGCTCGCGGGAGGTTTCGATGAGCGCTTGAAGTTCGGAAGGGAGTTGGGCGAGTGATGTTTCGAAATCGAGGAGTGTTTCTGAGGGGAGCTTGAGTCGATTTTTCACCCCGAGCAGGAGGCCGGCGAGGAGAGATTGGAAGGCGGCATGGGGGGTGTTGCCGGAGATGATGTGGACGATGTTTTCCGGAGGGAGAAAGCGGGTGTTCGGAAGGGGAGTGAGTTCGTCTTTTATCCACTGGCGCAGGGCGGCTTCATCGAAAGCTCCGGTGAAGGGCTCGAAGAGGGGGGCGGCTTGGGCGAGGTGGGTGAGATTTGAGATCTGAGAGTTACTCACGAAATTTGAGAATTGGGGCTGAGGGAGTCATCAATGGAGCGGGAGCATCCGCGCGGAAGGGCTCCGGGGTCGCGGCCAAGGAGGGTGAAGGAGCCATCGGGATGAGCGGAGGCAAAGTCTTGGGTGCGGATCGCGGCGACGCTGTGGAGGTTGGCGAGATCGTGGATCTGGAGATAGCCGATTGCGCCAGGGGACAGCTCCTTTCCGGTTTCGGGACAGATGATTTGAAAGCGGCACCAATCGGGGAAACGATGGGTTCCGTCCGAGCCATTGGTATAGGCTTGGGAGGAGAGCTCGGTCATGCCGTATTCGTTATGAATGTCATGATCTGGGACGCTAAAGAAGGTGCTGAGTTCGGCGTAGAAGTTTGGTTTTGAAAGTGAGTGGGTGGTGCCTTTGTAGCCGCCTGTTTCGAGGAGTCGTGAGCCTTTGGGAAGGGGGATCGCTTGGTGGGACTTGAGAAGGTGGAGGAAAGCGAGCGCGGTTCCGGAGAGGATAACGGGTTGGTTGAGCTGAAAGAGGGGTGCGAGGTGGAACTGGTCGTTGCGGAGCAAAAATGGGGAGGTATTTTGTGGATCAAGCGATTGGTGGAGTTGCTCGAACATGTGGACGAGGGAGGAGCTGGGGTTTTCTTCCGGAGGAGGGCTCAGGAAAGAGAGAGGGAGATCGGGAAAGCGGGCTTTCCAATGAGTGAGGGCGGCCAGGTCATAGAGGGTGGTGGAAGGAAAGTGATGCGCCCCTTTGATCTCAGTGGTGGTGCCGGAGGTGAGGAAGGTGGTGGCTCCGGATGAAAGCGGGTGATTGGCGAGCTTGAAGGCGGAGGTGGGGATAGCGGGAATCTCTCGCCAGTAGGTGATTGAGGTGGGTTCGGCTCCTAGCGAACGAGCGAATTGGCGGTAAGGAAGGCATTTTTCGAATTGATGCGTGAATAAACGAAGCATTAGTTCGTCAAATCCTTCAGATTGATTGGATGCAATGAAGCCAGCGATTTCGCTTGTCAATGGATGAGGTAGTTGGGGCTGCTGGCTTGACATCTTTGAGAATTCCACCGATGAACGAGAAGTCAGTTCATCCCCGACATTTCTAATAAAAACTACTACTGACATGAAAGACCTGATTTCACTCCGCAATTTCCTCGCGATGCTCCTTACAGGAGTTTTTCTGGTAAGTTGTTCTCCTTACCCGCCCAACAGACCTCCGATGGATCCTGCCTTAATCCCTGCTGCGGAGGCGGTAAACCCCCAAGGTCAGATGCAAACCGAGCTAGAGCGCCAGGCAGAGGAGAACCGTAAGCGTCTTGCCGCAGAGGAAAAGAGCGATCCGCTTCGAGAGCTTCTTCCAAAGTCACCTTTTGAAGACGAATCTGCGTCCCAGGAAGCGATAGAAGACGCAGAAGTTTCCGGCCAGTCACCCGTCGTTGAGAAGAAACCTTCGAAGTATCCTACCGCAGTCCCGACGCGGAAAGGATTCGTAAAGAATCCTTATACAGGGAATGAAGTGGACGTGCGCGGCATTCCAGGAGGACGTCTTGTGGTGGATCCTGAGGATCCAAATCAGCTAACCAACAAGTTCCGAGTTCCCTAAGTGGTTCTCTTAGCCTATTTTCCAACTACGTCTTCGCGAGAGGGCGTGGTTTTTTTGTGCCATGCAATTTAAGAAGGTGACCATTTTAGGGCCGGGGCTTCTCGGAGGGTCGGTCGCGCTCGCCGCGGAAGAAGCTGGTTTAGAAGCGGTTCTCTGGGGCAGAAATGCCGAACGGGTTGAGAAAACTTGCGCGTTGGGGATGTCGGCGACGACGGATCTTGCAGAAGCGGTGGGCGGAGCGGATCTCATTGTGCTTGCGGTGCCGGTCGGGGCGATGGCTCCACTGGTGGAAATGCTGCTGCCTCATCTGTCTCAGGGATGTCTGGTAACGGATGTCGGAAGTGTCAAAGTTCACCCGCACGAGGTGGTAGCCCCTCTATTAAAAAAGGCGGGAATCGGTTTTATCGGGAGCCATCCGATGGCTGGTTCCGAGCGGACGGGGGTGGAAGCGGCTTGCGTCGATCTTTTCCGCGGAGCGGCCTGTGTTCTCACCAATGATGAGTCGCTGGAGGAAGCGAAAGTCAAGGCACTGGAGGAGTTTTGGGAAAGTCTTGGCTGCGTGGTACGTTTTCTCGATGCAGCCGAGCATGATCGGGCGGTGGCCCGGATTAGCCACTATCCGCATGTGATGGCAGTGCTGACGGCGGAAGTGGGATTGGCTCTGGGAGATCCTCTGCAGCTGGCTGGAGGTGGGTTTCGCGATACCAGCAGGGTTGCGTCGGGAGATCCGGCGATGTGGGCCGAGATCATGATTGAAAATCGCGCGGCGCTGGCCGATGTCCTGCGTGAGGCCGAGCAGTCGTTGCGTGATATGCTTGTTATTTTAGAGGATTCCGACAATGAAGAGCTCCTAGACTATCTCGTGGAGGTGAAGGCCACCCGGGACGAAGTCAGTTGAAGATTTTAGACCATGAGCGAAACGATTAAGGTAGGGCCGATTAAGGCCATCTCTGGAGAATTGGCAGTGCCGGGCGATAAGAGCATTTCCCATCGGGTTGCCATCCTTGCGGGGCTCTCCGATGGCACGTGCCGGGTGGAGAATTTCCTACCCAGCGAAGATTGCGTTAACACGCTGCGTGCGATGGGTCAGTTGGGAGTGCGTTATGAGGTTGAACGCGGAACCGTCGATGCTCCGCTGGACATGAAAATTCATGGCTGCAGGGGGGAGCTTCGGGTAGCCAATGTGGATTTGGATTGTGGAAACTCGGGGACGGGCATGCGCCTTTTGGCAGGAGTGCTTGCGGCTCAGAAATTCGATAGTGTTCTGACCGGGGATGAGTCGCTGTCTTCTCGTCCGATGGGGCGGATCATGAAGCCTTTGGAGGAAATGGGTGCCAAGTTTGAAGCGAAGGGGGCAAAGCCCGGCTGCGCTCCGCTGCACATCACGGGAAGTGAGCTCAACTCGATTTACTACGAAATGCCCATGGCAAGTGCGCAAGTGAAGAGTGCGGTTCTCCTTGCTGGACTCTTTGCTCCTGAAAAAACGACGGTGGTCCAACCTGCGGTCACCCGCGATCACAGCGAGCGTCTTTTAAATGCCTTTGGAGTGACGGTGACGACGAAGGACAATGTCATCTCGCTTTATGGAAAGCAGAGGATTCGATCCTGCGATGTGGTGGTGCCCGGTGATATTTCCAGTGCTGCTTTTTGGATCGTCGCGGCCGCCTGCCGACCAGGGTCGAAATTGCTCATTACGAATGTTGGGTTGAACCCGACGCGCACCGGACTCATCGATGTCCTGATCCGGATGGGAGCGCACATTAAAGATATCGTCCTCCACGATGAAGGAGGGGAGCCGCGTGGAAATGTGGAGGTCGTAGGACAGGAACTTCATGGAGTGGAGATCCGCCCGGAAGAGGTCCCGAATATTATCGATGAGGTTCCCATTTTGGCGGTTGCCGGAGCCTTGGCAAAAGGAAAGATGACGATTCGAAATGCTTCCGAGCTACGGGTGAAAGAGACGGACCGCATCGAGACGACGATCACAAATCTTCGCGCGATGGATGCCCAAGTTGAAGAGTTCGAAGATGGCATGGTGATTCAGGGAGAGACCAAGCTGAAAGGAGCTCATTTGAAGAGCTTCGGTGATCATCGGATTGCAATGGCGTTTTCGATGGCTGGCTTGCTTGCGGATAGCGGAAATACCATGATTGATGACTGCGCTTGCGTGAACACCTCGTATCCTGGGTTTGCTAATCACTTAAAAGAAATGCGTAAACGATGAGCTTGATTCACCGCGCTGTAGCTATTGATGGTCCCGCTGCTTCCGGGAAAAGTACCGTTGCCAAGAGACTCGCTGATTCTCTTGGGATGGTCATGGTGAATTCTGGGGCGATGTATCGCGCCGTCACCTGGCAGCTTTTGCAAGATGGGGTTTCTTCGAGGGATGAAGGTGCCATCGTGGATGCTGCATCCAAGATGGAGATCACCTGCGGAATGGAGGAAGGGCGTTCCACCATCGGAATCAATGGCCGCTTTTTCAACGAGGAGTTGCGCTCATCAAAGGTGAATAATTTCGTATCATCGGTTGCGGCGGTGCCTGAAGTGCGCGAGCGATTGGTAAAGCTTCAGCGGGAGTATCTCGAGACCAGCGATATCGTGATGGAGGGGCGGGATATCGGCTCGGTTGTTTTTCCTGACACTCCCTACAAACTTTACATCGATGCTTCGGAAGAAGTGAGACGAGCCCGGCGGGCTGCTGATGGTGAAGCAGATGCGGTGGCCGCGAGGGATGCCCAAGACAGCCAACGCAAGACGGCACCCTTAAGAATCTCCGATGGCGCGATCGTGATCGATTCTTCCCACCTTGAGATTGAAGAAGTGGTAGAGGCGGCGAAAGAGGCGCTCAAATCACTTGGATGGGAGGACCGTTCATGAAGACGGTTTATTGGCTCGGCGTCACTCTTTTTAGAGCCGCGACTTCGACTCTTTTCGGTTACCGCGTAATCGGGAAGGAAAAACTCATCCAAGAAGGCGGAGTGCTGATCGCCTCGAATCATGAGAGCTTTCTCGACCCCCCTCTCGTTGGAATTGCGTATGATGAAGAAGTTCATTACTTGGCAAGAAAGACGCTTTTTAGGGGCTTTTTTAAGTGGCTCTATACCCGATGGAATGCGGTGCCAGTGGATCAGGATCGCCCGGATATGAGCAGCCTGAAGCGCATTATTAAGATTTTACGAAGTGGTGAACGAGTCGTTGTTTTTCCGGAAGGAGCCAGGACCCTGGACGGGGAACTTGGACCTGCCGGGGCGGGCGTCGGTCTCATCGCGGCGAAGAGTCGTGCGGTGGTGCAACCGATGCGAATTTTTGGAGCTCGGGAATGCCTCCCACGTGGAAGCGGCCGGCTTAAATTCCACCCGATCACAATCGTTGTGGGTGACCCGATCGACTTCACTACAGAGGAACTTGCTGTAAAGGGACGTGACGGTTATCAGGTGATTTCTGACCGGATTATGGCCGAGATTGCCGCTCTAAGACTCCCAAATTAGAAAATCGATTTCCTTTTTTGAACGGAAAGGTTGTTTTGAGGGACTAGAGGGAGGACACTTCTATAACTTTAACGACACGCGCTAACAAATGAACCTTCAGATTCTCTGCCCAGCTTGCAGCCGCAGCTTCCGTGTTCACGAAGATCTCACCGGTAAAACGGTGGAGTGCGGAGCCTGTGATCACCGTTTCGAGGTTGGTCCCGGGGCGATCATGGCAGAGAAGTCTCGCATTTATCCGGGCGAGCACCACGATGTGTTGCTCGATCGACTCAGTCCCACCCCGGTAGGGGAGACTGCCCCCGTCAACTTTCAAAGGGCCGAGTATTCACCTCAGGTCAATACGATTTCGGTAATGTCAAGTAGCTCGAGCCAGACCTTTGCGGCTTGCTCCGGGATCGTGCTGATCTGTATGTTTGCATTCATCTTTTTGGTCACTTCCGCGCCAGGAAAGGCGTTTCAGGATGTCGAGATGCACCAGCGCCTCTTTCTTGCAGGATTTGTCTGTCTGGTTGGCTCGGGGTTGATTCTTGTAGGCGCGAAGAATTGGAGAAATCGGGCAATCTTTCTCTCAACGGTTTTAAGTGCCATCGTGATGGTCTTAGTTTTTCTGAGTCCCGTTCATTTGACGCCCAGAAGTGGTGGAGGTTTCACTCCGCGAGAGGCCATGAATCCGACGGAAGAAGACCCTAATCTTATCACGAACGATTTGGATAGCTACCTAGCTAAGATCGGATACGGAAGTGTCAAAAAATGGATTGATATGGAATCCAAGCCTGAAGAAGGGATCGAGGGGCATGAGCGCGTCGTCACAGTGTATCTGCACCCCATGAAGGACAGTTACGAGTATAGCGTGGAGAGTTTTTTCATGAGGCGTTTTGTCATCCCCTCTACGAACGCAATCGTTACTTATGATCGGAATGAGGCTAGAGATCGGCTCATGGTTATCGCTGGAATCACCGAGAGTTTCGACGAGGTGGTTGAAATTTGCTCGGATTTGGGGATCGTCACTACCGTGCCCTCGCATCGAATCGTGGATCTTGTCGTGAATACTGATCTCTTTTTGGAACCGGGTAACGAGACGTTCAATCAGCTTAAAGACCCGAGGAATGAGCGGTTTTGCGAAATGAATCTCAAGGAGCTTAGCAACATCAACATCGAGCGTATTGAAAAGGCAGTTGTTCGATTTGGGAAGATGCCTGTAGATGCGGCGAAAAGGCGCAGGCCGGACATTGTTGCCCAGCTTTTGGTTCTTTTAAAGCAGGATAGCGGCTGGGCACTTCACGATTCGATCGGAAGGGCTCTTGCTCAGTGGGCTCCAAAAGATCAGGAGGTGGTTGGCCAGGTGAGTGGGCTCGTGCTTGGCTGGAGTGAGGAGGATCGAGAGGTTCCTAAATCGCTTGTGGAATATTTGACTTTAAATGGCTCGCTGGACGTAATCGCTGTTGTTGACCGGATGTGGGTCAAGGATCCAGCTGCTTGGTCGGAGCAGTATGAAGCAATTGGAGCTGCTGGCGAATCTCGCTTGGCTTTCCATATCGGTGAATCACCCCTTGAGCTGAAGAAGGAAGCTGCGATTCTGCTCCGCAAGATTGGGACCCCAAAAAGCATTCCGGCATTAAAGTCTGCAATGGGATCCGATGACGACGACCTAAAGCATCTACTCATGCGAGCCGTTGATGCGATCAAATCTCGAAGCTAGAGATCAAGCAGAGAATCTTATGTGCGAAAGTCGTCGTTGTGTTGACAGTGGCACCTCCGTTCTGTAATTCGCCGTAGAGCATTGACGGATTCTTCAATCGCTCGAATTTCATGAAATGCCGCCGTGGCGGAATTGGTAGACGCTGCGGATTTAAAATCCGTTGACCCTAGGTCGTGCGGGTTCGATCCCCGCCGGCGGTATTTTAAGTAATTACTCAGAAAAGTTCGCTTTGGAGACGATCTTGCAGGGGGTAAGGAGAGGGGACACTCTACATCACCGCAAATCTCAGTTCCGCACTGGAGACGACCACGCCGTTGACAGAGCAAGTGGCGATGGCCTGACCGATGTTGCGCCGCATCTTGGTGATTTCGGCGTCGATAAATAAGGTGTCACCGGGGACAACCGGCTTGCGGAACTTAACGTTGTTGGCGCTCAGGAAATAGCCAATCTTTCCATGGTTATCTGGAAGTCGCATGATCAAAATGGAAGCGGTCTGGGCCATGGCTTCTAGCTGAAGAACACCGGGCATGATGGGGTGGCCAGGGAAGTGTCCTTGGAAGAACTCCTCGTTCATCGTGAGATTTTTGATCGCGGTGCACTTCATCTCTGAGGAGAATCCCGTCACGCGGTCGATGAGGAGGAAGGGGTAGCGGTGGGGTAGGATCTTAAGAATGTCCTCAGTTTTAAGAACGGCTTCTCCTTCAGGGAGCTTGAGTGACGGCACCATGGAACGCATCGCGGCATATTCTTTCTTGATCAACGCTGCCATGCCTGTGTTTGGTCCGTGGCCGGGAGCGATGGCAATGACATGACCGAGGAATTTCTTACCGGAAAGCATGAGGTCACCAATGAGATCCAGGGCCTTGTGGCGTGCGAATTCATTGTTAAATCGCATGGGTTCTTTGGACATAATTTCCTCGCCACGAACGACGACGGCATTTTCGAGCGAACCACCCTTGATCAAGCCTTTATCCAGGAGAGGTTTGATGTCTTCGTAGAAGGTAAACGTGCGCGCTGGAGCGATCTCTTTCTCGTAAGTCTCTTGGTTCACCACTGAAGAGAAGTATTGAACGAAGCGGCCGTCCTTACCCACATTGGTAACTGAGACGCGGAATTCTTTGTCAGGAACGATGGTAATGAGCGAGCCGTTTCCAACTTCAATATGAATAGGTTCGCGGATTTCCCAGATTTGACGTGGCACGCTTTGTTCAAGTAAGCCCGCTTTCTTGATGAGTTCTACATAGGGTCGTGAAGATCCATCGCCAATGGGTGGCTCGTTGGCATCCATCTCAACAAGGGCGTTATCAACTCCGAGTCCGACAAGAGCAGAAAGGACGTGCTCGACGGTGTGAACCTTTACTGAGCCCTCCGCCAAGGTAGTCGCTCTTTCGACGGTTTGCACTTTGGAGACGTCTGCATCAATGAAAGGCTTGTCGGGGAGATCGACACGGCGAAATTTGAATCCGTAGCCTTCGGGGGCAGGTTTGAGAGTAAGGGTGACTTTTTCGCCCGTATGCAAGGAAGTTCCTTCGAGGGTCGCTTCGCTTGCGAGAGTGTGCTCCATGTGGGACATGGCGGGGTTTTAAATTGGCAAAGTGCGTCGGTCGAGGGATATTCGCACCGTGAGTCCCCAGCTCCCGTCCCAGCTTGGTTTCAAGGTGTTGTCAACTTGTTGTGATCGCGCAAAATAGTGGAGGTGCAGGAATTTTCGGGTAAATGATGTTGCGCCTCTCTTGATTTTTTAACACCCGGATGGAGAGAGGGGTTGAAGCGGCGTTTTTGATTGGAGAGACGAGCGCTGCACGGATGCGTAAGCTAATATCCGTTGACGAACAAAACAGTGGAGATGACATCGGGCTGGTCTGGAGAACTAGCTGACTTTCGGATTGGCGAATGGATGACAGCGGACTTCAATGGGGAATGGCGAGATTGGATGAAATTGTCTCCTTTTTGAATACGGAGCTGAGGTTAGAGGAAATTCCAGATTACCCAGGGGCTCACAATGGCTTACAGCTCCAAAACGGGGGAGAGGTCTCCCGCGTGGTAGCGGCGGTGGATGCGAGTCTTCCAGTGGTCGAGAAGGCGGTGGCAGCGGGGGCCGATCTTCTTGTCGTACATCATGGGATGTTCTGGCAGGGGGTGCGTCAGATTACCGGGGCTCATTATCGGAAGCTGAAGTTTGCGATGGACGCGGGCTTGGCAATCTACAGTGCGCATATTCCCTTAGATGTGCACTTAAGGTTGGGAAACAATGCCCTTTTGGCAGATAGACTGGGTTTAAAAAACAGAGATTCCTTTTTCAAGTGGAAGGGGGTCGATCTCGGGCTACGGGGGGAATTGGAGATGAATCTCGCTGAGTTGAAAGAGCTGTTTTCCGAAGTAGTAGAAGGTCCGGTCTTGTTAAGAGGGGAAGTGAATTGCCCGGTCGGACGCTTGGGAATCATTACGGGAGGGGCAGGAAGTGAGGTCGAGGCGGTTTCGGCTTGTGGCGTTGACACCTTTATCACAGGGGAGGGGCCTCATTGGAGTTTTCCGTTGGCAGAAGAATTAGGGTTGAATGTTCTCTATGGAGGGCATTACGCGACAGAAACCTTTGGAGTGAAACGGTTGGTTCAAGAGATCGATCAACAATTTGCGACAACTAGTGCCTTTGTTCATCATCCGTCAGGGCTGTAAATTCAGAAGCGGGGGGGGGTGAACGCAATCCTATCCCCACGCCCTCTATGCCACCATCCATATTAGTTAGGCTCTCTAAATATTCATTAGAACCGAAGCAAAGAGTCGTTATTTTTCCCTAAAAAGAGCTTGCTCTATCATAAGAGACAACGTAAACCTGTCATCACAGTCGCGGGTATAGCTTAGTGGTAAAGCTCCAGCCTTCCAAGCTGATAAGGAGGGTTCGATTCCCTCTACCCGCTGATTTCCAATATTTTAAGCCCCTAATTTTAACCTAGAATCCAAAAAAAAATGAAAAACACGCTGAAATTCGCGCTAACGGCTCTGCTATTTGCAGCAGCGCCCTTCGCTCAAGCTAACACACTTGACTGCGTCAAGGTGAGTAATGCAGTTAGGTTAGCAGTCGCTGCTGACTCCGATAAGGTCCTTGAGATCGTCGCTAAGCAAATCGCAGCTAATGAATCTTGTGCTTGCGAAGTCGTTAAGGCTGCGATCATTGCTTCTGATGCCAAGAAGGAGGTTGTTGCTCAGATCGTCGATGTGGCGATCAACGAAGCTCCATCAATGCTGCGCATTATCGCTCAGTGCGCTATTGCAATAGCTCCTGATGCTCAACCAAATATTCAGGCGATTCTTGAAAAGTATGATTTTGCCGGCGGTGAAGGAGACTCCGAAAAGGGCGCTCTTGAAAAAGGTGGCGTCCCTGATGATGTAGCTAGCGCCAACCCGCTAGACTTTCCAGCAAGCGAGGGATATGGTTCTTCTGCAGCTCGTCCTGAGGGAGGAGCAGCTCCTGTTGGTCCAGCTCCAGGTGGTCCCGGTGGATTTCCGTTGCTCCCTCCTGGCCTTCCTGTGACGTTCCCTCCTGTTGTGACTCCGCCCTCTCTGACAGCTCTCTAATCGCCAATCGCTAAGGAGCCAATCAGATTTCTCTGTTACTTCTTAATTATTAATCAATAAAAATTCTTTTAATGAAAAAAATTACCGCAACCACTCTAGGCCTACTCTCAGTGAGCAGTCTATGCGCACAGTCGCTGTTTGATCTTGCCCCTAAAGATGGTGAGACCGAGTCAAGTCCACTTTTTTGGACTGTTGGAGCCAGCCTTGGCTATGATGACAATCCGACTCCAGGAAGCGACAATGAGACTGCATACGGCGTTGTTTACGTCGGGGCTGCCTTTTTGAGCCAATCGCCGCAGACGACCGTTGAATTCGCTGGCCGACTCGGCTATGTTCATTACTTCGATGATCTCGACTTCGGACTTTTGAAAGTTGATCAGTCTACTCCTACCGGGAGCCTCAGATTGAACTTGACGCATCGCGTCAATGAGCGTCTTCGTCTTTCGAGCAGAAACTCTATGGCCTTTGAGTATCAGCCAGATTATTCAATCGGATCCTCTGCTATTCGTCAGACCGGTGCTTACACCCGTTGGAGTAGCGATAATAGTGTCGGATATCGCTGGAGTGAACGTTTAGGAACATACACTGGATTTATTTATGATGGTGTGGAATATGACAACCCGGCCGCTCAAAGGAATGATATCAGTGCAATCACCTTGTATAATGACTTCCGCTATCAGCTGAGCCCACAAACTGTGGCAACTCTTACTTATCGTTACGCTGATCGTAATACCACAGTTAGCGACACCCAGAACCACTTCATCATGGCTGGTGGCGAGCATCGCTTCAGCTCGAACTCCGTTGCGATTGTCCGCGCTGGTGTTCAACTTCGTAGTATTGATGGATCAACCAGAGACTATACGTCACCGTCCGCCGAGGCAGCTGTGACAACACGTGTCAATCAGCAGCTGAGCGTAAAGGCCTATGGTCGACTCTCAACTGAAGATTCTTCACGTCAAGTTGGTGCGGCTGTCTACGATAATGCTAATACCATGCGACTTGGAGTCACCGGAACATACCGTGTTTCACAGGCCCTCTCACTGAGTAGTGGAATCAACTACATGTCTCTGGCATATGAGGATGGCACCGCGGAAGATCGTGATGAAAGTCTTATCAATGCATTCGTTGGTTTCGATCTCCAGATCGCCGAAAACCTCTACTTGAACGGTTCTTACAACTTCGAAGATCTTGGTTCCGACGTTGTCAGTCGCGAGTATGATCGCAACCGGATGTCCATCGGAGTTCGCGCGACTTTCTAAGATTCTGTAGAAATATCTGAACAAAGTAACTCCCGCGATGTCTTTACATTGCGGGAGTTCTTTTTTATCAAAAAGCGCTTCTCTTCACCTGACAGCGTTATCCTAAAACCCTCCTACCCCTTCAATGCAATCTAAGGCCCAACAATCCACCGAATCGGTAGCTAGTATCGACTACTGGCAAGTGATCAAAAACCGCTACGGAGTCATTCTCTTGACCTTCCTCCTCGTTTTCATGACCGCTGCGGTCATTACCTCGGTAATGCCTAGAAAGTATGAGAGTTCGTCGGTTGTCCAAGTGCATCCGTCTATGCTCGCGATTGCTCCTACTCGTGGTGGCACGCAAACTCACTCTGGAACATTGATGACCAGACATTACATGGAGAACGAGTTTGAGACGATCACCGCAGCACAGACCTTGATGGAAGCAGCTGATGCATTGGATCTTCCTTCACGTTGGGATATGGACTTAAATGGGTCGGTGGAGACTCTGTCTCAAATTGTGATGGCAAACCCGATACGGGGAACAGATTTCATCGAGATCACAGTACGCCATGCGAATGCAGAGGATGCCAAAGATATTTCGAAAGCGATTACCAGTGCTTACATCGCGCGTCGTAACAGGACAGAACTAGAGCGTGCTAAAAAGGCCCTCGAGGCGCTCGATACCGAGCTACAGAGGCATGGTGATGTCGTCAATGACAAGCAGAAGGCTCTCACGGTACTGATTCAGCAATATGGGATTCCGTATTTCGATGGGCGGAGCCGTAGTCCCGTGGGAGCGACCGAGGAGCGGATGTATCAAAATGCCCAGCAGCGTTTGGATCAGCTTGAACAAACTCGGGATAGTCTTAAGATCCAGATTGAAAAACTGGTTAAAACCAGCGCTGAAGAAATGATCCCAACCGCAGCAGGGCTCGAGCTTCCTGAAAACCAGGTAAGTCTGCTCTACCAAGCGTTTCAGGAAACGAATCGGAGTATCGATTCTCAGGGAGCGCAGGGTCTTGGGATTAACCATCCGACAATTATAACTCTCAAGAAGCAGGCAAGCAACTTGATGAGAGATGCGGAGTTGGCAGTCACTTCGCTCAAAGATGTTCTCACTACCCGAATCAATCTTGTTGAGCGGCAGGTGGAGCGCATGAAGGAAACTGTTCTCAATAAAAAAGATATTACGGTCGATCTTTCAATGCGTCAGCACGAATACAATTCCGCGAAAGAAGAATACGAGCAATCTCGGTATCTTCTCCGGGAGATGAAAATGCAACAGCAGGAGCAGCGTGTTCTTCTCAGAATGCCCAGAACTCCCATTACTCTTCATGAGCTTCCAAAGCTTGCACAAAAACCTGTCTTTCCCAATGTCACTCTAAACCTTGTTCTTGGAGCTGGGATGGGTTTAATTTTCGGTATTGGCATTGCCTTCCTTTTGGAGCATTTGGATACCTCAGTTAAAAGTTTGGAGGATGTGGAGCGCTATCTCCAGGTTCCCGTTCTTGCGGTAATTCCAAAGGATGTTGGTGTCTTGCATAAACAGAGTGGCATGAGCCCTGATGCTGAGGCTTATCGAATTCTCCGAACCAATATTGAGTTCAATAGGAAGAACCCCGAAGACAATTCCATTACCGTTGTTTCAGGTGGTGCTGGAGAGGGTAAGTCCACGACTTTGGTAAACTTGGCTTACGTTTGTGCGCAAGGTGGATATACCACTCTGATGGTCGATGCCGACCTTCGCCGACCTCGTCTCCACACCTTCTTTGACATTAATAATTCCGTTGGTCTTACCAACTACCTTACGACCGACCTCGCTTTGGAAGACGTGATTCTTCAGACCCCGGTTGATAATCTCTACTTCCTCCCTTCAGGTATCCTTCCGGCGGATGCCGCTGGAATTTTGAACTCCCGTCGTATGTCTGAGCTTCTTCAGGATGTGAAGCAGCGCTTTGACTTGGTTCTTGTGGATTCACCCCCGATTCTCGGAGTGAGTGATGCTGCTGTTCTTGCCAGTGAAGTTGACCTCACTATGGTGGTGGTCCAGCACCGTAAGCTTCCGCGGAATATGCTCCTGCGGGTTAAGCAGGCCGTTGAAAATGTCGGGGGCCAGGTGATTGGAGTTGTTCTGAATAACGTGGATGTCCGCAGTGATAGTCAGTATCAATATTACACCAGTTACTACACTTACTACGCTCCAAGTGCGATGGATGAAAATGCAGCCCCGGCAACCTCGGCACCGATTGCACCAGCTTCTAACCCAACTGGAGCAGGGCGAAATGCAAAGAAGGAAGACCTCTACTAGAGTTGCCCGACTCAAACCCCGTAAATCGATGAAAAAATTATTACTATCAATCCTAGGATTAATCCTCCTCAACAGCGCTTCGGCCCAAATTAGCGTGAATCAGACTCTGCAAATCGCGGTCCAAGGTGTTCCTCCTGCGGAGCAGAGCCGTCTTAATTCGACCTATCAAGTTTCCAAGGATGGAACCATTCGCATGTGGATTATCGGTGCGGTGCGCGCAGCTGGTAAAACGCAGGACCAGTTGGCCCAAGGGATTGCCACTGCCTACAAAAGTGCAGGAATCTATACGAATCCCAATTTTACCGTTATTGTTCCTACCGATCTCCAACTTGCGGCAAAGAAGTATACTGTGGGTGGGCAGGTGAAGGTTGCGGGACAAAAGCCTTGGTCAAACAACCTGACCCTCTACGCGGCGATTCAGGCTGCGGGTGGTGAGACTCCTTTTGGTGCGATCACCCGGGTGAAGCTTTTCCGCTCAGGGAAGGTGTTCAATTATAACCTCAAAGAGGATCAGGCGAAAACGATTCAAGTTCTTCCAGAAGATTTGATCGAAGTGCCCCAGAAAACTTGGGCGGGGAATTAGACCCCGGCACAATTTAAGTTTACAAAACCACTCGTCGTTTCGACGAGTGGTTTTTTTGGTTTGGTTAAAAGGACTTGGACAGATGACTCCTTTTGATGGACTTTCATTACGTCAGCAACAATGTGTTGATCTCCAAGATTTAATTATGAAAACGTTTCCCTGGTTCCTTACTCCGATAGCCGCGCTGTGGCTCTTTTCTAGCTGTAGCTCCCGGGCTGCTGACTTTGACCTTGTGGGACTTGAGGTCACTCGTCTGCTACAGAATGGGCACTATGCTAGGGTGAATTTTGATAACAAGCTGAGCGAACGCATCTTCGATGACTACATCCACGATCTTGATCCTTCCAGGCTCTATTTTGTGCAAAGTGATATTGATGAATTTTCGAAGAAATACCGAAGCCAAGTGACCGACCTTCTAGCGAGCAAAAAAGCGATCGCGATGGCCCGGGAAATTCATAAACGCTATCAGAGCCGGGTTAAGGAGCGAGTTTCTGCGATTTCTGCATTGCTCAAGGATGGCAAATTCACCTTTGAAAGTGACGTTTCCATTATGCGTGATCGAGAGGATGCGCCTTGGCCCAAGGATACAGCCGAAGCAAATCATCTCATGAAACTTCAACTCGAAGCGTCTCTTCTCGCCGAGCAGCTCCGCCGGGATGATATTGCCGAAAGGGCGAAGGAGCAGGAAAAGGAGAGCCCCCTTGGCGATGAGCTTCCACCGCGTGAAAAACTGGCCCAGCGCTATGACCGCTACCTACAGGGAATTGAAAAGGCGGATGATGAGGATGTCGCAAACTATTTTTTGAGTGCGGTTGCCCGTTCGCATGATCCTCATACTGAGTATTTTAGTGCGCGTGAGCTTGATCAGTTCAATGTTGATATTAGCAACAAGCTGGTGGGGATTGGCGCGCTTCTTCGGGCGGAAGATGATGGGGCGACCAAGATCGAAGGAATCGTCAATAATGGCCCTGCGGACAAAGCGGGAGAACTTCAGCTGGGCGACCGAGTGATCGCGGTGGATTCCATCAATGATGGAAATTGGTCTGATATCATGTTTCTCACCATCGACAAAGTTGTTGAGAAAATCCGTGGTGAAGAGGGTACTGAGGTGGCTTTGAAGGTGGAGCCAGCGGATGGTGCAGCGGGGGAAACCCGAGTCATCGTGATTGAGCGGGAGTTGGTCGATATGAAGGACGAGCAGTCAGCTGGTGAAATTTTTGAGTATAAGAACGGAGATGAAGTCACCAAGTTGGGTGTTATTCGAATTCCTCAGTTCTATTTCGACCGACAGGATCGCTCTCGAAATGTTTCGGTGCACGTTGAGCGCATCGTAGAGCGGATGAAGAAAGAGGGCGTCGATGGGATTGCCCTCGATATTCGTGGCAATGGTGGCGGTGCTCTCGATGAGGTTCAGCGGATGACGGGATTTTTCAATGGCCGGAGCTCGGTAGTTCAGATCAAACGCACCGGGGGAAGTACCCAGTCTCTCAACGCTGGGTTCGGCAAGCCTTTGTATGACGGGCCACTTGTTGTTTGGACGGACAAGGGAAGTGCATCGGCGAGCGAGATTATCGCAGGAGCGCTTCAGGACTATAACCGGGCCGTTATTGTGGGGAGTGCGAGCACTTTTGGAAAAGGCACAGTACAACAGCCCATTCCAATTGGCCGCCAACTTCCGGTGTGGAGTGACCGCGATCGGGCGGGAGCGCTGAAGCTCACGATCCAAAAATACTATCGACCATCAGGAAGTTCGACGCAGAATGATGGAGTCGTTCCAGACATCCATCTTCCTGCCCTCACTGATGTGCTTGAAGTGGGTGAGGCCTATGCGCGGCATGCCTTGGAGCATGACGTCATTCGCCCCGCCTCAAACTTCAAACCCTTTCCAAAGGAGAGCCTTCCAACTGCAGTTCTAGCAGAACGAAGCGCCGCCCGGATCAAGGCTAGCAAGGACTATCAATACGTTCGGGAAGACATGATTCGAGTGAAGAAACGGATCGACGAAAATCGTATCTCGCTGAATAAAGAGGGTCGAAAGGCTGAGACTAAGGTGAACGAAGCGCGGCGAAAGGCCCGTAATGGTGAGCGTCGTGCTCGATTTGAAAAGGTGGAAGAAATGGATGATAAAACATTTTCGGTTTATCGTCTCAATCTCGATGATCTCGAAATCGATACGCTTCAGAAAGTGGATCGCAAAGAGGATGACAAGCGGCACATGCGCAGGGCCAAGAATGATTTAGAGGACCTCGATGACACTCCTGAATGGCCAAGCGGAATTGATGCAGGGAAGCGAGAAGGACTGAATGTCTTACTCGATCTTGTTTCACTGACATCTAAGAAAGTGCCGTGAGCCAGATAGCTGAGAACCTCAATGGCGTCCAAGAACGCGTTTCAGCGGCAGCCAAACGTTCTGTCCGAGAGGCGGATAATATCCAATTGATGGCCGTCTCTAAGACCTGGCCCGTTGAGGTGATTCAAGAAGCCGTTGAAGCGGGACATCACCTTTTTGGGGAGAATCGTCTTAAGGAAGGGGAAGAAAAGATTCCCGTGATGTCTGAGGATCTTGAGTGGCATTTTATCGGAACGCTGCAGAGTAATAAGGTGCGTAAAGTCCTTTCTCTGTTTTCGGTGGTTCACAGTATTTCTTCGATGAAGCTCGCGCAGTTCACCGATCGGATTGCGGGAGAGCTGGGGATCTGTCCCCGTATTTTTCTCGAGGTGAATCTAGCGGATGAAGAGAGCAAAGCGGGCCTTGGAAAAGAGGAACTTCTTGAGAATCTAGATGTCCTTTGTTCCTTCGAGCATTTCGATTGGCGGGGCCTAATGTGCATCCCTCCTCGGGCCGAGACCCCAGAGGATGCGCGGCCATGGTTCGAAAAGATGCGCGAATTTCAGGACGACCTTCGTAAACGATCCGGCCGCGAGCTGCCCGAATTGAGTATGGGGATGAGTGGAGACTACGAGGTTGCCATTGAAGAAGGGTCGACCATTGTGCGGGTGGGCTCGGCAATTTTTGGAGCCCGTTCTGCTTGGAACCCAAAAAGTTAATGAATCCACTTACGCTACAAAATGCCGTCGTGATCGGCTCGGAGCTCGCGCTAGCATGGGGAGATAGCTCGGAAAGTTATCTTCAGCTGGAGCCACTTCGGAGGGAATGTCCCTGTGCCGCCTGCAAGGGGGAGCCCGATGTGACAGGAAAGGTCCTAGTTCCCAACGTGACGCACGATCCGACGCGCAGTTACAGGCTTATGAAATTTGAGATTGTTGGCGGCTACGCCCTTCAACCCTTCTGGGCGGATGGGCATAGCAGCGGGATTTATTCCTTTGATCTCCTTCGAAGGCTCGGCGCTTAATTCGAGACAGGAACCCCCAAGGCGCGGTCAACGAGTCGATCAATTCCTTTCTGGGCGACAGTGCTGGTGGGGTGCAGATGCTTCGCCTGGTAGAACCATGAGAGAGCTGAACCAACCTGACCGTTTTCCTCGTGGGAACTGGCATTTCGCAGAGCGATCGTGAAGTCGGCCACACTTGGAGCCAGTCGGGTCATGTGCTGATTGAGAACCGGATCGTCTGGGAATTTTTCATGAACGATATCGAGCTTTTCCCAGCCGGCATAAGCTTGTCCAACGCGCACCATTTCCTTGGATCCTTCAACCGCTCTTTCGATCTCGGTGATGTTCCCAATGACTTGGCGGAACTTCTCTTCGCGCTCGGTGTCGCCCTGAATGGCCGGGGCGAATTCATATTGGCGCTTCATGACCTCCCGGTAATTAGACTCGGAAAAGAGACGGTCGAAATCGTTTCGTGCTGCGATCATGGAGCCACCTGATTCTACCAGCTTGTCGAACTCGGCGAGCTTGGGATTCTGGGGCCAGATTTCCATGGCTTTCTGGATTTCCTCCCGCGCTTTTTCGGTGTCGCGGGCGGCGAGATGGTTCTTGGCCATCATGATGTGCATGTTACTCACGCTGCTGAAGGTTGCCACTGCAGCCTCCGCTTTCGTGGCATCAAAATCCTTCGCCTTAAGCTTCAGAGAGGCAATTTTTTCAGTAGCGGTGGTGTAATCCTTAACATCGATGGCATTGAGAAGGACGTAGGCTTCTCTCACGAATTCAAGCACCTTGCGCTTCTTCTCACGCTCGAGGGTGTTGATCGTGGGCATGAATTCTCCCATGATGTAGGCTTCCGCAAGTCGTTTAGAGGCGGACTCGAGTTCTTCTTTTTCCACGAGGAAAAGGAAGGCGTCGACACCCTTGTCGACATCGCGGATCGCTTCGCTGGCGAGCGCGTCAAGCGAGGAAACAGTGGGGCTCACTCCAACCGATTCGGTGAAGAGCTTGTCGACGTCGGACTTATCGTCGAGGTAAAGGGTGCCATCTCCATCTTTCCAAATCAGGTTATAGAAGCGCGAGGCGATTAGGACGTGCTCAAAGCGACGCTGCATGAAGAACTGCACCATGAGTGCTTGATATTGCATCTTAGCGAGCTCGGTTTTGACCTCTGCTTTGATTTGCTGGGCCTTCTTGAGTACTTCGATTTCGGCGATGCGGCGAAGATACTCTGTATATTCAAGAGAGTTGACGCCTCGACCGGTGGAGGGAGGAGCCTTCCTTGCGGCCTTTCCGCCCTCGTCTCCTTGGCCCACACCTTTGGCAGTGTCACCCACTTCCGGGTCCTTGTCGGTGCGAGCCTTCCAGTCACCCTTATTGATGAGACGCCATTTTTCTTTCTCCTGGGCCTGCATCAAGTCCTTAGTAAAGCGAACGTCTCTTTTGGCGAGAGTAGCGGTATAGATGGCATTGGTGAGCGAGTCGCAAAGCCGCGCATCCCCGGGGTAGGAGGCCGCTCGCGGAAGAAGATCGATCGCTTCCTTGAAAGAAGGGCCTCCTTTGTGATGGGGGGAGAGGGCATCGAGGATCTCGCGGATCGTTGCGCGATATTCCAGTGCCGCTTCCGAGCTTTCCTCAGGCTCATTTAGGAATTTTTCAAAGCGAGCCTCAAAGAGGCGGTTGTCGCTGGAAGACCAAGTGCTGCCGTTGAAGGAAATGGTGTCGTCGGAGGGATTGTAAACCCCGATTTCATTACCGAGGATCGAGCCGCTGTTGCCGCTCTTTTGGGGATTCGAGCGGGTGTTAGTATCACTGGGTGTTCCCCCGCCTTGATTGTTTCCGCCTCCGGCTGGCGGAGTGTAAACTTGTGCTGCGGCACTCAGGGAGAGCGCGAGAGAGAAAAGAGTTTTCTTCATGGGATTGGAACGGTGAGGATTACATTTGTTTCACTTCAAGCGCCACCGCGACGCCAACGTTGTTAAATTGGATCAAAAAAGAATATTGTTCCTGTAGACTGAGATTTCCACTTTGGAAGTCCTTGCCCAAAAGGATGGGAAGAATTTTGGTCATGCCATCCTCCTCAACCTTGAGGGCAACGATCTGGCCGACCTCACTTCTAATCTTTCGATCGATAAGGGTTCCAGAGACTGAATATTGGTTGCCGGCAAGGCTTCGTCCATTTTCTTGGGCTTGGGTCACATTGACGGGTTTGGCATCAAAGGCGCTAGGGCTCCGATTGAGAACCCAGTAAGCCCCGCCGAGTACGACGACAAGGATCAGCGCTCCGATAAGGAGACCTTGGGTGTTAACACCAGAACTTGCGCGACGAGCCATGAAAATAGTTTAAGGTATAAAAGGTTAAAAATCAATCCCACTGGTGACGGCTGGTGCCGACCCATGAAGTAATGAGACCGAGAAAAATATGAATCAAGAGAACGACGAAGCAGACATTCACCCCCGAAAGGCCGGTTTCTACAACCGAGTTGACTGCAGTGAGATGCTCGCCCGCCAGTGATTTTACGCTGCCGGACCAAGCCCAGTAGGCGGAAATGAAGGGCCGGGTGAGGATCTCGATATTTGCGGGGAGCGCAAGAACCGCCCCCGAAAGCGGGAGCTGAAAACCCACGAGGTAGACCGAAAGAAGAGAGGCCTGCTCGGCGGTGCGCATGAGACTGGAGATTCCGAGGCAGACCGAAGTCATCGCGCCATTGACGAGAACCAAGAAGATGAGGTGCTGGGTAAAGTCGCCCCTGAAGGGCCAAAAGAATTCGACAAAGAGAGCCATCCATACTGATTGGATGACAATGAGGGTACTTAAAAATGCAACCTTACTGAGCAGGTAGGCGGAGGGTCTGACCCCTCCGAATTTTTCCTTCTCCAAAATCTTTCGCTCACCAGCAATTTCCCGAGCCGAGTTGTTCGATCCCATGAGCGAGAGCAGCACGACTTGGAACATAATGATGCCAGAGACGGCGGATCCGACCTTCATGCGATCAGACTGCACTGCGGCCTGGTTCTCATATTGGGCCTGAAGATTGGAAGAGTTTCCGTCGATGAATCGTTGCATCGGTTCATTGCCGCGTTCCTCAAAAAGAATGACGAGAAGCGGGAAGCAGACGAGAATGGCGAGCTGGAGGATGACTTGGCCGCGGTCGCGCAGGAAAATTTTCCAACGTCGGGCCAACAAAGTGGCAAATTGGCTTAACATTCCCGGTGCTCTGTCCTTGGGTGGAGCTTCCTGAACGATTCCCTCGTCCTCGTCTTCGCTGATCTTTTGGGTCGCAGCATCCGTGGGCTGGGCGAGTCGACCTTCAGCGATCAGCTTATCGCGGGTTTTATTGAGCTTCGCGTAGTAGGTGACCTGGTGCTTGAGCCAGGAAGTGCGCCACTTTTCGGGGTTCTGTTTCGCGAGCTGAGGATAGACGAGCTCGGTGTGGTCGACCGCGAAGTAGTGCGTGAGCATCTCGGGCGGTCCGTGGTAGGCCACGCGGCCCTCGTGGAGCACGAGAATGGAGTCGTAAAGCTCAAGGTGGGCCAGCGAGTGAGTCACCGAAAGGACGATGCGCCCTTCCTTGCGGGAAATTTCGTGCAGCAAGTGGACGATTTCGCGCTCGGAGCGTGGGTCGAGGCCACTGGTGACCTCGTCGCAGAGGAGAAGCTTAGGATCGGAGACCAGCTCCATGGCGAGGCCGAGGCGTCGTTTTTGCCCGCCTGAGAGAACGCTGACGGCGCGGTCGGCGATAGGGGTGAGGCCGGATTCTTCGAGAACGCGGTCGATGCGGAGGTCGAGATCCTCTGCACTGCGTGTTTTTACCCGCAGTTTGGTGGCCGTTTCCACGGATTCATCGACGGTGAGTTCGTCGTAGGCGATGGAGAATTGGGGGACGTAGCCGATTTCCCAGGGCTCGAGATCGCCTTCTTCTGAAAGGTTTCTGCCGTTCCACCAAAGTGATCCGTCGGACTCGGGGTTCAGGCCAGCGATTGTCTTTAAAAGGGTCGTTTTTCCGCAACCAGAAGGTCCCACGATGGCCATGAAATGCCCGCGAGGGATTTCGAGACTTGCGCGGTCCACGAGGTTTACGGGTTCACCATCTTTCTGGATGGTGAAACAGACATCTTTCAGTTCGAGCACTAGGGAGAAAATGTGACCTTTCTGAAAGAATGTGGGAAGTCTGAAAGGAATTTGCCTTAACCATCTTATCAGAAAGATCGACTGAGGCCTTTCCAGCCCTGTTAAGATGCCTGCACACTCAAAAAAATGCCAATAATCACCATGTTCCTGAGCCTCTGTGCCTTACTCGTTTCCTCGTCGTTCGGTGAGTGGAAGCAATTCCGCGGACCCACCAATGACGGGATCTATCCCGCACTTCCTGGCGGGGGGAAGCACGGATTCGTAACCGAGTGGAGGGAGGACAAGAACGTCCTTTGGAAAACGCCCGTTCCCGGTCGCGCCTGGTCTACGCCGGTGGTGATCGATGACGAAGTGTGGCTTTCCAATGCTACCGAAGACGGGAGTGAGATGTCGGCGATCTGCCTCGATCGCAAGACCGGGAAGAAGATTCACGAGCTCCTCCTTTTCAAGAACGACGCCCCCGAAGCCCTCAGCAACTCGGTCAACGGCTACGGATCCTGTTCGCCTACGATTGATGGGGAGCGGGTTTATTTCCACTTCGGGAGCTATGGCACGGCAGCGCTGGACCGGAAAACGGCCAAGGTGATTTGGGAGCGTCGCGATCTGCCCTGTCGGCACTTCCGGGGACCGGGCTCCTCGGTTGTTCTCTACAAGGAGACCCTGATTCTTACGATGGATGGGATTGATGTGCAATATCTCGCCGCGCTCAATCGCAAGACGGGTAAAACGATCTGGCGGACAGATCGCACGACTGATTACGGCGATGTCGAAGCCAATGGCAAGATCCGCGGCGACGGAGATTTTCGGAAGGCTTACACGACGCCCAATTTTGTCACCGTTGGAGGCGTGACCCAGTTGGTGAGCTGCGGAGCCAAGGCCTGCTACGGCTACAATGCCGACACCGGGAAAGAATTGTGGAAAGTTATCTACAAGGGTTTTTCAAACGCGCCCACCCCGGCCTTTGTCGGAAATGAATTAGCCATTATCAACACCGGCCTCGGAAAGGCGCGGGTGCAAGCGATACGTCTCGATGGCAAGATGGAAGGGGACATCACCAAGTCACACGTCGAGTGGGACATCTTTAAGCGCATGCCGGCCCGATCCTCTCCTTTGGTGGTCAATGGAAAACTCTACCTACTCTCCGAGTCGGGAATCCTCAGTTTGGTCGATGCCAAAACAGGAGAGATCGAAAAATTCGTGAGCCTCAAGGGCGGCTTTTCAAGTTCCGGGGTTTATGCCGATGGACTCCTTTATTTCCCAAGTGAAGAAGGAAAAATCGTCGTAGTGAAACCAGGTCCCGACTTAGAAGTTGTCGCCACCAACGAGCTCGACGACGGCTTCATGGCCTCGCCGGCTCTCGCGGGGAGTTCGATTTTCCTCCGGAGCAAGTCGCATGTCTACTGCATTGGGCGGCCTTGATTTTAGTTAAAAATGACCAAGTCATCTCCTGAGGAAGACATTCTGCTATTTGGAGAGTATGCGACAAAGGGTGTCTGGATTTCGATTTTATTACTTGCCGCAGAAGTCGAATGACTTAGAGAAAAGTAAGGATTGATTGATGGAGTGCGCTTCAATTAAGAGGCAGAGGATGAACCCGCTTAAAGGAGGATGTCCTTGATGACATGACCGTGGATGTCGGTGAGGCGGAAGTCGCGGCCTTGATAGCGGTAGGTGAGCTTTCGGTGGTCGATTCCGAGGAGGTGAAGAATGGTGGCGTTGAGATCGTGGATGTGAACGCTGCCGGGGGTCCAGCTGTCCTTGTCCGGTTGTGAGGCCATTGGTGTTCCGTCGGCTTGCACGATATTGTAGCCGTAGTCATCGGTTCGGCCGTAGGTGATGCCAGGTTTGATTCCTCCGCCTGCCATCCAGGTGGTGAAGCAACGGGGGTGGTGATCACGTCCGTAGTTTTTTTCGGTGAGCTTTCCCTGGCAATAGGCGGTGCGTCCGAATTCGCCTCCCCAGACGACGAGAGTGTCATCAAGTAAACCTCGGTCCTTGAGGTCTGTGATGAGGGCGGCACAGGCTTGGTCGATGTCCTTGCACTGTGATTCGTGTTCCTTGGGCAGATTACCGTGAGCGTCCCAACCGCGATGGAAAATTTGGATATTGCGGACTCCGCGCTCGGCGAGGCGTCGGGCATTGAGACAGCAAGCGGCAAAGGTTCCCGCCTTTCGGGCTTCCTCGCCGTAAAGGGTAAAGGTAGCGTCTTTTTCATCCGAAAGATCCATCAATTCGGGGACGGAAGTTTGCATCCGATAGGCCATCTCGTGTTGCTTGATTCTTGCGAGGATTTCGGGATCGCCAAACTGGTCGTGCTGCGTCTCGTCTAGAGCGGCGAGGGCATTGAGCTGGGCGCGCCGGTCGGTGCGGGAGACGCCCTTGGGGTTGTTAAGATAGAGGACGGGGTCGCCTTGGCTGCGCAGGAGGACTCCCTGGTGCTCCGAGGAAAGGAAACCGGGACCCCAGAGGCGATTGAAGAGACTTTGCTCGCCGAAGTTTGTCTTGGCGTGCATGACGACGTAGCCGGGCAGGTCTTCGTTCATGCGACCTAAGCCGTAGCTCAGCCACGAACCGAGACTGGGGCGCCCGGGGATTTGGCTTCCGGTTTGGATATAGGTGACGGCGGGATCATGATTGATGGCCTCGGTGAAGGTGCTGTGAACGACGCAGAGTTCCTTGGCTACTTTTGCGGTGTGTGGGAGGAGTTCACTGACCCAAACACCTTGGTCGTTGTTGTCGTATTTTTGAAAATCATACTTCGAGGGGCAGAGCGGCAGCCTTTTTTGTCCGGCCGTCATTCCAGTGATTCGTTGACCATCGCGGACGTGTTCGGGGAGGTCCTTACCAAACATCTCCTTCATCTTGGGTTTGTGGTCCCACATGTCTTGTTGGCTGGGACCACCGCTCATAAAGAGGTAGATGACCCGCTTGGCTTTGGCCGGATGGTGAAGTCCGTCGGGGGAGGCGGGCGTTTGGGCAAGAGCTTCCGAGCCGAGGAGCTGGGCCATCGTGGCTGTTCCCAGTCCAAGGGCACCCCGGCCAAAGAGCTGGCGTCGGGTGAGGTTGAGTTCGTAGTCGCGAAGTGGATTCATAGGAAAATTAAGGTGGGGAATTTAAAATACGGCGAGGGCAATGTCGCTGGCGAGCACAGTGGTGACCACTTGAGCCCAGGCGGCGAGTTGGGCGGGGGGCAGAGCGTCATCAATGGGGGCCTCGCCGGCAGTGAGAAGGGCTTGGGCATCGGCAGGAGCGGATTGGTAACGCTTTGTCAGGTCTTGAAGTAACTTCAGGCAAACCGTGCGCTCCCGGTCTCTCGCTGGACGACAGGCGAGCAGTTTATAGAGGTGATCGAGGCGCTCCTTATCATCCGGTGCGGAAGTGATGATGCGTTCCGCCAGTTTACGTCCCATTTCGATGCGCTGGGTTTCGTTGAAAAGCGCGAGAGACTGGAGGGCGGTACTGGTCCGTGAACGTTTGACACAACTGGCCTCCCGGTTGGGAGCGTCAAATAAAGTCATCATGGGATGGGGGCTGGTGCGTTTCCAATAAACGTAGAGGCTGCGGCGGTAGAGCTTGGCTCCTTTGTCAGCGACGTAGTTTTTGGTGTTGCTGCCTGGATGCATGAGGGTCTTCCAGAGCCCTGCAGGCTGATAGGGTTTCACTCCTTCTCCGCCCATCGTGGGGTCGAGGAGTCCGCTGGACCAGAGTCCGATGTCGCGGATGACTTCGGCATCGAGTCGGAAGGCGGGGCCTTGCGCGAAGAAGCGGTTTTGCGGGTCGTCCAGATCACCTCGGCGTTTGGAGCTCTGTTGAAATGTCCGGCTGCTCACCATGAGGCGAAGGAGGTGCTTCAAGTCCCAGTTTTTTTCCTGGAGTTCGACTGCCAACCAATCGAGGAGCTCGGGGTGGGTGGGCTGTTCTCCCTGAAGTCCGAAGTCTTCGGGCGTGCGAACCAAGCCGTATCCGAAGATCCGCTGCCACATCCGATTGACAAGAACCCGGGCGACGAGTGGTTGGTCATCGGACGTTAGCCACTGGGCGAGCCCGAGGCGATTGCGAGGGGCATCATTGGGCAAGGTCCCCATCACGGCGGGAATATTGGGAGTTAAGGCTTCTCCGGAAGGGCTGTGGTATTCGCCCCGTTGCAGGACCTTTGTGACCCGTGGTTTGGGAAGTTCCTGGGCAATGAGAGTGGTGGTGGTGAAGGATGCTGCCGGATTAGGGGCATCATTTTTCTTGTTTTCGAAGGCTTGCAGAAGCTTCCACTCGCCGGGATTTGCGGGTGCTTTGATGACCGGGCCGTGGTCATATTTATTTCCGTCCATCGGTTGGTCGGCCGTGCTGTTGAAGAATGCGAAAAGACTAAAATACTCGTCGTGCGTGATGGGGTCATACTTGTGGGTATGACAGCGGCAGCAGGTAAAGGTCATTCCCAACATGACCGTTCCAAAGGTTTCGGTGCGGTCGAAGGTATTCTTGGCCTGGAACTCAGCGGCGATGGCTCCACCCTCGGAGGTGGTGGGGTTCATCCTGACGAAACCAGTTGCGATTTTTTGAGTGGTGGTGGGATTTGGGAGAAGGTCACCAGCGAGTTGCCAGGTGATGAAATCATCAAGCGGGAGGTTTTCATTGAAGGCGCGAACGACCCAGTCACGGTAGGGGAAGATTCCCCGGCGATTGTCGAGATGAAGTCCGTGGGTGTCACCGTAGCGGACGGCATCGAGCCAGTAGCGGGCCTGATGTTCGCCGTAGTGTGAGGAGCTAAGGAGGGCATCGATGAACTTCTGGTAGGCTTCGGGAGATTGGTCAGATAAAAGCGGATCAAGGATCTTGGGCTCCGGTGGGAGGCCGGTGAGAACGAGGGCGGCACGACGGGCCAAAACCGGGAGGTCTGCTTTGGGCGCAAACGAGATGGCCGGCTTGTGTTGTTGATGGCGGGCTTCGATATAAAAATCGATGGCATTCGTTTTAGGAGCGTTTTTCTCCTTTCGAGGAGGGATAAAGGACCAGTGGGAGGCATATTTACCACCCTGTTTCACCCACTTGGTGAGAGTTTCTTTTTCGGCGGCGGTGAGAGGTTTGCCATCCTCCTCGGGGGGCATGGGGTCATCCTCATCGTGAATGCGAAAGATGAGTTCGCTGCCTTCCAGGTCATCGGGGTCGATCGCACTAGTTCCTTTTCGATCCTTAATGGCGGCGGCGTAGCTGTCGAGGCGAAGGTCCTTGGCTTTTTTAGTGTCCGGCCCGTGACAGGCGAAGCACTTGTTGGAGAGGATGGGGAGAACTTCGCGGGCAAAGTCGATTTTTTCCTCGGCAAGGAGCGAGCCGGGAAGAGCGGCTGTGATGAGCGTGGCGTAGAGTGCTATGCGGGAAGTCATGTGTCTTGGTGAAGGGGGCGGATGTCGAGCGATTACAATACGCCGGGCCAAAGGTCAATTCATCAGAATTGGGTCATTTAAAAAGGATAATACCCGTCCAGGTCCTTTGAGCGAGAGAAGTATCCATTACTGCAGTTGTGCTGATTCCTGGGTGAAAACTGCGACATCTCCATAAACGGGCCGCCATTTCCCTGGAGTCAGGAAAAGAAAAAGTTAAAATTTATGATTCTTTGGAGTCATCGGGCCAGTATTATTTAAGTAGTAGAGCACAAAAGTGTTCATAGCCGGACCGCACCGACACCATGCTTCACCGTATCCTTGCCTCCCTTTATTGCTTCGCCGGACTCGTTCCCAGTTTTCTTGGCGGAAACGAAACTGCAAATCCGATCAGTTATTACAAAGATATACGGCCCATTTTCCAGGCGAATTGTGTCGGCTGCCACCAGCCCTCAAAGGATAGTGGCGACTACGTCATGACCGATTTTAATCGCCTTCTCAAGGGTGGCGAAGATGCCGTCGCGATTGTTCCCGGAAAACCGGAGGAAAGCTACCTCATCGAGGAAATCACTCCCGATGCCGAAGGAAAAGTGGAGATGCCCAAGAAAAAGGACCCGCTCCACGAAATCGAGGTCGCCTTGGTTCGTCGTTGGATCACGGAAGGGGCGATAGACGACACTCCCGAAAACGCACGGCAGCGCTACGATCAGGATCATCCGCCCGTTTACACTAAGCCTCCTGTCATCACCTCCCTCGATTATTCTCCCGATGGCTCCTTGCTCGCCATCTCGGGCTTTCACGAAGTCCTCCTCCAAAAAACAGACGGCTCCGGCCCGGTTTCCCGTTTGGTGGGTCTTTCCGAGAGGATCGAGTCCGTGCGTTTTTCTCCCGATGGCAAGAAACTCGCGGTCACCGGCGGACTTCCCGGCCGCATGGGTGAAGTCCAGGTGTGGGACGTCGCTAAAAGGGAACTCACTCTCTCCGCTCCGGTCACCTTCGACACCATCTACGGCGCGGCATGGTCACCGGACGGGACCAAAATTTCCTTCGGTTGTTCCGACAACACGGTCCGGGCCATTGATGCCAAATCCGGCAAACAAGTTCTCTTTCAGGGAGGCCACAGCGACTGGGTCTTTGACACCGCCTTTAACCCGAAAGGCGATCATGTCGTCTCGGTCAGTCGCGACATGACTGCCAAGCTGACCGAACTGGAAACCCAGCGCCTCATCGACAACATCACTTCGATCACACCAAACGCCCTCAAAGGAGGAATGGGTGCCGTGGTGATGCACCCCACACGCGACGAAATCGTGGTCGGGGGCTCCGACGGGGTCCCCAAACTCTACCGCATCTTCCGCAATACCGACCGCAAGATTGGCGACGACGCCAACCTTCTTCTTGAGTTTCCTCCCTTGGAAGGGCGCATCTTCTCGGTTGATATCTCAAAGGATGCCCGTCGAATTGCCGCTGGAAGCAGTCTTAATGGCAAGGGAGCGATCCACATCTACGAAGTGGATCCGAATGCCAAGATCAGCAAGGAAATCGCCGAGATCATCAAAAAGCCCACTCACGAGCGCAACGCCGACATGCGCAACAAGTTGCAAAAGTACTTCGATGAAAGCGTCACGACTCTCGCAACCGTCCCCGTGGCCGAATGCGGAATCTTCGCCGTCTCATTCAATCCAGACGGCTCACGACTGGCCGCTTCTGGAGTCGATGGAAAAATCCGCATTCTCGATGCCTCGAACGGTCATATCGTGCAATCATTTATCCCTGTCGAAATCAGCTCGGATTCCAAGATCGCGAGAGTTCACACCGGCGGTGCAGGCACCTTGGACAAGCGCACTCCGCTTGATGCCGAACAAATTCCCACAGGACGCTCCATTACAAATCTTACGATCGTCTCGGAAGGAATCAAAGGAGCTATCAAAATCGACAACCCCTACCGATACGCTCAAATCATTGTGGCTGCCGAGCTCGATTCCGGCGACACAATCGACGTCACCCGCATTGCGGAAAAGAAGATCGAAGGCAATCATATCACGATCTCAAAAACCGGGGTGGTCCGCGGAAAATCCGATGGAGACTCTAGGGTCACATTCTCGATCGGAGGAAAAAATGCGACCATTGCGGTGAACGTCTCGGGCACACAAAAGGAATTTATCCCCGCGTGGACTAAAGATGTCAACCCGGTCATCTCGAGCATGGGTTGCAACACCGGCACCTGTCATGGTTCCAAAGACGGGAAAAACGGCTTCAAGCTTTCTCTTCGAGGCTACGACCCGATTTACGATATCCGCGCTTTCACTGATGACATTGCCTCACGTCGCACCAACCTGGCCTCACCGGATTACAGTCTCATGCTTCTCAAGGCCACTTCCGGAGTGGCTCACGAAGGCGGTCAATTGACCAAGCCGGGTGATGATTACTACGAAATCTTACGCGCCTGGATCACCAACGGTGCCAAGCTTGAGAAGAAGCAAATCAAGGCGATCAAAATCGACGTTTTCCCTCTCAATCCTGTCGTGCAAAATATCGGATCGATGCAGCAGATGCGAGTGATTGCGACCTACCCCGGGGGCGAAACGCGCGACGTCACCTCCGAAGCGGTTCTCACCAGTGGTAATGGTGAGGTTGCGGAAATGGTGAAAGGCTATCCCGCCCTCGTTAAAGTGATCCGCCGTGGCGAAGCCCCCATCCTGGTTCGCTACGAAGGCGCTTACGCCGCCACCACCGTCACCGCAATGGGCAACCGCGATGGTTTCGTGTGGGTTGACCCGCCCAAGTTTAACGCGATCGATCACCTGGTGGCCGAAAAGTGGAAACGCATGAAAACCTCGTCGTCGGAAATCTGCACCGACCTCGACTTCGTTCGCCGCATCTATCTCGACCTCACGGGCCTCCCTCCCTCCGTCGAGCAAGTGACGTCATTTCTCGCCGACACCCGTCACTCCCAAGTGAAGCGCGATGCGTTGACCGATTCCTTGGTGGGTAACCCCGAGTTCATCGAATTCTGGACCAACAAGTGGGCCGATATGCTGCAGGTGAATCGAAAGTTCCTCGCTCCTCAAGGCGCCAAGCTCTTCCGGGAGTGGATTCGCAAGGAGGTCGCCGACAACACCCCTTACGACGAATTTGCCCGCAAGGTCATCACAGCAACCGGTTCCAACAAAGACAATCCTCCCGCGTCCTATTTCAAAATCCTTCGGACCCCCGAGGACACGATGGAAAACACGACCCACCTTTTCCTTGCGACGCGCTTCAATTGCAACAAATGCCACGACCATCCCTTTGAGCGTTGGACCCAGGACAACTACTACGAAATGGCCGCGCACTTCGCCCAAGTGGGACTGAAGGCGGATCCCGCAAGTGGGACGGGCAAGATCGGCGGCACCGCTGTCGAAGGGGCCAAGCCACTCTACGAAATTGTCTTCAGGAAAAACGAAGGCGAGGTGAAGCACGAACGCACCGGCGAAGTGACTCCCCCGGCCTTCCCTTACGAAGTCGACCACACCGCAAAGACGGACGCGAGCCGTCGCGACAGATTGGCGGAGTGGATCACCTCGCCCGACAATCGCTACTTTGCCTCCAGCTACGCCAACCGCGTCTGGGGATACATGATGGGTACCGGCATCATCGAACCACTCGATGACATCCGCGCGGGCAACCCGCCCTCCAACCCCGAGCTTCTCAACTGGCTTACCAAACATTTCATCGAAGGCGGGTTCAACGTCCGGGAACTCATGCGCGTCATTTGCAAATCACGCACCTACCAGCTCTCTATCAAGACCAACAAGTGGAACGAGGACGACACCATCAATTTCTCCCACGGCAAGGCCCGCCGCCTTCCTGCCGAAGTTCTCTACGACACCATTCATTCCGTCACTGGAGCCAGCAGCCGATTCCCCGGAGTCCCCAAAGGCACCCGCGCGGCTTCCCTTCCAGATGTTGGCGTCAAACTCCCCGATAGCTTCCTCGCCAATTTCGGTCGCCCGGTGCGGGAAAGCTCGTGCGAATGCGAACGAAACAGCGACATGCAACTGGGCCCAATCATGGCCCTCTTGAGTGGACCCACGGTGGGTGATGCCATTATCGATCCCAATAATGCGATTTCAAAACTGGCTAAGGAATCAAAAGACGACCGCGAGCTCATTGCGGGACTATTCTACCGCATCCTTAACCGACCACCCTCGGAAGCCGAAATCAAGGTCACCCTCGAAGCATTCACCACCGGAATCGATCAAGACCACACTATTCTCACAAAGGCCTTGGCCGCACATCTCAAAAACCGTTCTCCCGCTCTCGCCACCGCCGAGCAAAAGCGCCAATCCAAACTCGCCACCGCCAAGTCAGCGACCACGGCACATGAACAAGCGATCAAACCCCGCATTGATGCCGAGGAAAAAAAGCGCAAGGATCAGCTCGCCAAATTCGAAAGCGCAAAAAAGGCCTACGACGACGCCCTTCCCGCCAAAATCTTGGCATGGGAAAAGGACATGACCGCGGGCAAGACACTTTGGACTCCTCTTCAAGCGACCGACCTTAAATCGACCAACGGAGCGATCCTGACCGTCGAAGCCGACCAATCCGTGATCGCTACCGGTAACAATGGCAAGACCGACTACACCCTCTCCGCCTCGACGGGTTTGAGTGGCATCACCGCCGTCCGGCTCGAAATGCTTGCTGATGATCGTCTTCCCGGAAAGGGACCTGGACGTCAGGGAGGGAACTTCGTCCTTGGCGAGATCGAATTGGAGATTGCTCCGGCGCAGGATCCAACGAACTTCAAACGGGTCAAATTTAGCTCCGCTAAGGCCAGCTTTAGCCAGCAGAATTACGAAGTCGTGAAGGCCATCGACGGAAAACCCGGTGGACCAAATGCAGGCTGGGCAATTTCTCCAGAGGTCGGCAAAAACCAAACCGCCATCTTTGGTATCGGAGAACCTTTCGGCCACGGAGAAGGGAGTATCCTTCGCTTCACTCTCAAGCAGCCCTTCGACACCGTTCACACCCTTGGGAAATTCCGCCTCTCGGTCACCACGAAGCAAGGCCCACTGCCCTTCGGAATTCCGGAGAACATCAACAAGGTTCTCGCCCTCGCCAAAGAGAAACGGACCGAGAAGCAAGAGGGAGAAATTACGAAGTATTTCCGCGAAAATGACGCCTCACTCAAGACCTTGGATCAAAGCCTCGCCCAAGCGAAGAAGCCTCTCCCCGGTGATGCAAAACTACAGGAACTCCGCGACCAACTTGCGGCACTTGAAAAATCTCCCCGCGCCGACCCAAGGCATGATCAACTCAAACAGGACTTCGACCTCAGTGCGCAGCAACTCACCCAACGCCGACTCACCGGTGCCCAGGACCTCACTTGGGCCTTGATCAACACCCCCGCCTTCCTCTTCAACCGCTAATCTCCAACCCACCAAAACCAAAGCCATGTTTAGAATTCCAGGACAAGCAGGAAAAGACGTTTGTGACCCCACCGCCGGCCCCAGTCGCCGTGACGTATTAAGAGTGGGAGGGGCTGGCATGCTGGGCATGTCCTTGGGCACGATGTTTCAAGCGAAAGCCCTCGCCGAAGAGAAAAAGGAATCCGGCGCTCCTGGCTGGGGAAAAGCGAAGAGCATCATCTTGGTCTACCTTCAGGGCGGCCCCAGCCATCTTGATCTCTGGGACCCGAAGGAAAATGTCCCCGACAATGTCCGGAGTTCCTTCAAATCCATCCCGACCAAAATTCCAGGGATCAACTTTACCGAAGTTCTTCCAAATCTCGCCAAGATTAACGATAAATTTACGATGATCCGGTCGATGAGCTACACGCCCAACGGCCTTTTCAATCACACTGCCGCGATCTATCAAATGATGACCGGCTACACCACGGACAAGGTAAGTCCATCCGGTCAACTCGAGCCACCCAGCCCAAAGGATTTTCCAAATTTCGGCTCCAATCTCGTTAAGATGCGCCCGATGGAGGAGCCCATGCTTCCCTTCGTGATGCTCCCTCGCCCGCTTCAGGAGAGCAATGTCGTCGGCAAAGGTGGTAGCGCCGGTTTCCTCGGAAAATCCTACGATCCCTACACCCTCTATCCGGGAGGCGATGACATGGACATGGCGAAAATGGCCCGCATCAAAATCGACGACCTCCAGTTGCGTCCCGACGTCTTTTCGCTGCGGCTCAAACGGCGCGCCACCCTGCGCAGCGCAATCAATTCCCAGATGCCCGTCATCGACAAAGCGGTCGAAGAATACTCGCTCGATGAAAATTACGAGCGAGCCCTCAATCTCATCATCAGTGGTCGGGCGCGCGAAGCTTTTGCCCTTGAACAGGAAAGTGACAAAACCCGCGAAGCCTACGGCAAGAACACCTTCGGTGACAGCTGCCTTCTCGCGCGCCGCTTGGTGGAAGCTGGCACCCGCGTGGTCGAAGTCATCTGGCCGAAAGTCGCCAACTCCGACAACCACTCGTGGGATACGCACAAGGATCTCACTAAACGGATCAAGAACCAGGGCGGTCCCATGCTCGACAAGGGACTCTCCACCCTCATTTCGGATCTTGATGACCGCGGCCTCCTCGACGAGACCCTCGTTGTTGCAGTGGGCGAATTTGGGCGCAGTCCACAAAAAGGAGTGAGCACATCGGGCAACGGAAATAGCGCCGATGGCCGCGACCATTGGCCTTACTGCTACACCAGCGTCGTTGCGGGTGCAGGAATTAAGCAAGGCTACGTGCACGGGAAATCCGACAAGACCGGTTCCGCTCCGGTAGAAGATCCCGTTCATCCCGGCGAGCTCCTCGCCACGATTTACCACGCCTTTGGTATCGATCCCGAGACCATGGTCATGAACCATCTCAACCAGCCTCGCGAACTCGTGAAAGCGAAGCCCGTGCTCAAGCTCTTCAGCTAAGCCCAGACAGTGCAATGAATGATCGCGACGGAATCATGGCAGGGTTAGCACCATAAAAATAAGCAATAAACGAGAAAGGATACCCGAGTATTGCTGTTTCAGAGGCGAACACCACGTCACGTGAATCGTGCCGCGTGCGTTGTGAATGAATACCGGAGAGCGTGGCTCGTCACCCGTTTGGCAATTCTTACCCGCTCCGGCGCTCTTGTAATTGCCGCGCTGGGTTGCCTCCCTATCGACGTAGCAAGGAAATGGAGGCTCTTGTGCCATTCTTGTTTGTATTAATCTGGGCGAGGGTGCCCACCAATGGCCATCGGTTGGGCCCGGGGCGTGCGGGAAGCTCGGCAAGATCAAGGATGGTGGGGAAAAGAGGGCGGTGCTCGTCACTGGCGTGCTGCACCCCACTTCATAGGGATAGAGAGAGTGGTGCGGGAAAGCAGTTATTTACGAGTCTTGCTTTAATTACACCCTATTTGAGGGATTTTAGGCAAGCAACCGATGTTCGACGAACTGCAAGCAACCTATATCCCACACCGAGGAAGTGTCAGGCTTGTGCGGATCTTCGTAACTGTGGCAGCGATTGGAGTTGGTCTCCTTTTTGCGTTAGTGGGTAGTTTTCGGATCCCAAGTTTCCGCAAAGGTTTTCAAGGGCGTGCTGATCAATTTAGCAGCTGGGACAGCTTAAGAGTTAGCATTTTAAAGAGAGATATGTTGAGGTGTTTAATCATAGCAATTTTTATTCTCCCGGTGATTACCGTTGTTTGCCTGAGCGCTTCCGTCTTCGGCCAGGGCAACGAAATCCAAGCTCAAGCTGATGAGGTGGAAAAACAGGGAACTCCTCTGAATAAGGAATCCGAGCAAGATTCTGATTCTTTTACCCTGATCGTTTTACCCGACACTCAAGGTTACGCCGATATCAGGCACAAAGAGACGCAGAAACACTGGCCGGACATTGGTGATCAGCGCTCCTGTTTTTTAAGGCAGACCGAGTGGATCAAGAAAAATAAGCGGGAGATGAATATCGTTATGACGGTACATGTGGGAGACATTACGCAGACCGACCACGAAGAAGAATGGGAGATAGCGGATACGGCGTTCAAGACAATTGATAACCATGTTCCCTACGTATTGTGCTCAGGAAATCATGACATGGGATATTCGACAAAACGTCGGAAGACGAGCCAATCGCGCAAGAGTCATTTCAGTTCCTATTTCCCCCCTTCGCGTTTCACAAATAACCCTCTGTATGACCCGCATTTCGGAAAAGATAAAAAACTACATTTTCGAGAAGAAGGGAAAATTGAGAACTACTTCCTCTTTCTAAGGGAACAAGGGATGAAGTTTCTGATCCTCACTCTTGAATTCAAGCCTCGCGATGAAACCCTAGCATGGGCAAATAGGATTGTTGCAGAGCATCCTGATTACCGGACGATCGTCGTCACACATGGTTATCTCACGAGAAAAAAGGGGCAACGGTCAGAGGTTGATCAGTATTTGGTAAAAGGGAACTCGGGACAATTAATTTGGGAGAAATTTATCAGCCGCCACAAGAACATCTTCCTGGTCCTTTCAGGACATGCCATGGAGAACCTGCTGACCAGTAAAGGCAAGAATGGGAATATTGTGCACCAGGTTCAGGCAGATTATTGGTATTTCGATAAGGCCGAGATTAAGGCGGGAAATGGTTACTTACGGATCATGACTTTCCGCCCTGACAGAGACATTATTGAAGTTCAGACCTATTCACCGGTAGTGGATGAATTCCTAACACGACCCCAAAGCAAATTCTCATTAGATTATCTCATGCATGACAAAGAACCTAAACTCGACTCGGCGCCAAGAGAACAATCGAAATAAGATGAATGGATCGTGGAGTTTTTTGAGAATGAGAGTGTGGTCCCTCGTTTACGTGTTTGTCGTGGGCTTTGTCATTCCTACTTTTGCGGATGATCTCAAGGAGGAAAAGTTGAAGGCTCAGGTTCCTCCTGAGGCAATGGCATTGCTTTGTGCCGATCAGTCAGATTATCGCATTCGGCTCATTGATCCCTTTGCTGAGGGTGATCGGAAGCCCAATCTGTGGAGCCATCCGGCGGAAGATGAAAAGTCGCTAAAATACATGCCGACGGATGCCAAGCGCGTCGAGATGGGCGGGGTGATTTACGTTCTTGCCTCGTATCATGGGCGAGTTCAGTTGGTGCGTTTCAGCGATCGGAAAGTGGTGAAGGATTTTCCTTCTTACAGCAGCTGCCATTCGGCGGAGCTCTTGCCGGGGGGATTGATTGTTTCTGCCAATAGCAATCATGGGATGCTGCGGCTGCATCGATCTGCCGATGATTTTACGGATCTGAAATTGCCCTATGCGCATGGGTTGACTTGGGATAAGGAACGTCAGTGCCTTTGGGCGGTGGGCGATTTTCTTTATCGGATCAAGTTTGCCGAGGGGAAGCTAACGATCGAGAAGAAGTTTCCCTTGCCTCAGAGTCCGACCGGGCATGATTTATTTCCGCTGCGTAAAGAGGCGAAGCTTCTTGTGAGCAATAACGAAGCTCTCTTTCTCTTCGAAATCTCGACGGAGAAGTTCGAATTGGTTTCCGATCTAAAAGAGATCAAGAGCGCGAGCGAACATCGAGATGGCACGATTTGGGTGACTGATCCGAAGGAGTTAGAAGGAGGCGCGAGTTGGCAGAGCGATTCGGTGATTCGAGTAAAGCCGAAGTCGCCAGAGATTGGTCACCGAAATAAGAGTTCGAAATTCTATAAGGCCCGTTGGTGGCAGAAGGTGGACTTCAGCTATTAGTGCTACCATCGTTTTAAGGAATTCGAAGCACTAGCGGGTTCCCTCCAAGAGGTTTTCATTCGCTATTCCTTATAATATTCCGCATTTTAAAAGAGAGGAATGATGTTTTTAAATAGTTAGGAAATAGGGCTGCGCGTTGGAATCAAGAGCCGGGCGCTTTCTCGAGATGGCAGCGTTGATCCTCAGTTGCGGTGTATCCAAGGGCATTTCACCCGCACCACGCCTTCTTCCCGCCTTGCCTTTTCAAGAAATCACTCCGGCATTCCTTTCTTTTGAAGCACTACTCGGTGTTAGTCTGTCGCAAGGGTGCCGGCGACGCGGTTGGCCTTGGTGATGATAACGAGATCGCGTAGGACGCTGAGGCCTTCTCGTTCGATGGGGTCGATGCCGCTGGGCCATTCCGGGGTGTCGTCGAGATCGGCGATTTTACTCCTCTCGCTGCGCATGTAAGCTTGGTCGTCGTTTTCCAGATCGACGAGAGGGAGGCTTTCTTCATCGACGTCATCGAGAGTCAGGCGGAAGGATTTGAGGTTCTTTTGGTCGGCTTCTGCCATCTTTTCGAAGCGAGCACGACGTTCGGAATTGCGGCTGTTGCGGCGCTCTTCGCCCTCGGTCAATTCGGAACGTCGTTTCCCGATGTTGAGGCTTTCGGTGGCTTTCTCATATTTCTTTTTGAGACGGGCAATGTCCTCCTGGAGGTAGCTGAAGTCCTCGTCCGCGTTGATGCGGGTTTTGCTTTTCTCAATGAGGAGGGGGAGGAAGAGGTTACGGCGGTTAAGCGGCTCAAGACCAGCAGCCTTTCGGATCATGTCGTAAGGAAGCGCATACTCAGCGAAGGCTTCGCCGTATTCACTGGCATCACTGGTGCCGGGAAGGAGAACATCGGGGATGACGCCGCGTTGCTGGACGGAGCCACCGGTGACTCGGTAGTATTTTCCGGTGGTGAACTTGATGTAGCCGGCGTGCTGGCGGTCCGAGATGATGGGCATTTGCTCAGAGATATCGAAGTTCCGCTGGATGGTGCCTTTTCCGTAGGTGGAGGATTCACCGACGATAACGGCGCGGTTGTAGTCCTGGAGGGCTGCGGCGAGAATTTCGGTGGCGGAGGCGCTGCTCTTATTAGTGAGCATGATGAGGGGACCGGTGTAAATAGGCCGGCGGGCGGAGGACTTGAGGGACTCGATGTATCCGCTGGTGCTCTTGGCCTGAACGACGGGGCCACGGGGGACGAAGAAGCCGGTGAGGCGGGCGACTTCATCGAGAGAGCCGCCGCCGTTGTTCCTGAGATCGAGGACGATGCCGTCGACGTTTTCTTTCTTAAGGCGATTTAGGATGCGCTCAAGATCTACTGAGACGCTGCTCTTGCCTTGCCCGTAGGGGAAGTAGAAGGAGGGGATGTCGATGATGCCGAGCTTTTTGCCGTCTTGATATTGAAGGAGCTTGGCGGTGACGAGTTCGTCCTTGATGGTGACTTTTCCACGCGTGATGACGACGAGGTGACCGGGGGCGTCGGGGACGCTGCCTTCGCTGATTTTGAGTCCAACTTCGGTTCCTTCTTCACCGAGGATCATCTCGACGACCTTGCCGATGGGGAGGAACATGACGCTGCGGAAGTTGCCATCGTTGAGCGAGTCGACGGCGATGATACGGTCACCGAGGAGAAGGTCGCCTTGGCTGTCTGCGGGGCCGCCATTGACGATGCCACGGATTTTGGTGGCACCGTCATCTTCAGCAGTAAGAGATGCGCCAATGCCGACGAGTTGGTTGCTGACGCCGATGCGGAATTGCTCGTGCTCGCGCGGGCTTTGGTATTCGCAGTGGGGGTCGTGGGAGCGGGCAACGGCGGAGAAAAGGTAGTTGGCGACGTCTTCCGGGGAGGATTCGTTGACGGCCTTGAGAAAGCGCTCGTAGCGGAGGGAGATCTTTTTAGAGGGAGTGGGATCGTTGACGAACGGGCTTTCTTTTTCCTGCGCCTTGGCAAGGTGGTCGAGTTGTTCGCGACGGATGATTTCGCTGAGAAGGACGTCTTCGAGATCGAGACGCCAGAGAGCCTTCATCTCAACGAGATCTTTGGGCCAAGGAAGGTCATCGCGGTCGGTGGTGACGGAGCGGTCGGTATCGAAGGTGAACTTTTCTGTCTTCAGGATTTGCTGGAAGCTAGCGACCTGTTCCTTAACGCGGGAGCGGTAGAGGTCGAATACTTGGTTGGCAATGGGGAGGGCTTCTCCAGCGGTGAGGAGATCGTGGAAACTGGTGCCGTATTTTTCGTTGAGGTCATCGATTTCCTCTTGGGTGAAGTAGACCTTTTGGGGGTCGACTCCTTCGAGGTATTCGTTGAGGAAGCGACTGCCGAGTTTTTCGTCGTAGGCGAGTCTGCCGTAATGTCCATTTTGGAGCATGCGAACCATTTCACTTCCGACGAGATTGAGATCGGCGGCAGGAGCGCTGAAGCTGGTGAGCAAAATGGAAGCCAGGAGGGGGGCGAAAAGGGAGCTGAAGCGATCGGACATAAATTAAGGGGAAGAGGCGGTTCAACGCCTTATATCGAGTAGAGCGAAGTTAAAGTAGCCGTTTTTGTTGAAACTTCGAGGATGTTCTAGGGAGAACTTAACCTTTGTGAAGAACTGTGGTGTTGAAGCGAGGCCGCTTTACAAAGAGGCATACGCGATGATGAAGGTTTTTTTGCTATTTACCGGGTCCGCCTTTGGATTTCGAAATGATCGATCCCGTAGATAAAAAAATCCAGGGAAGCCGGAGCACCCTGGATGGATTTGAGAAGAGGGAATTATTCTCCTACGGGCTCCTCTACGGGCTCCTTCTTTTCGAGCGCGTCCTTGAGGGCCTTTTCGATCTCAACTTTGGGGAGGTCCGCGGGCTTTGGTGCCTCCTTTTTCGGCATTTGAGGAATGGCGATGGGAGGTGTGACGGCTTCGATGCGTTTACGAACGTTTGCGTTGTCCTTAGTAGGATTTCCGGTGGGAATTCCAGGGCCCGGAGGAGTGCTGTTTGGTCTTGTAGCACCCGGGATGGTAGCACCCGGGATCGTCACAGGATTGGAGACGGCAGCGGGCTTTGGGGCTGCCTTGGATTTGTGCATCTTATAGCGGTTCTTGAGGAGAGCGTTGACGACAAAGTTGCTCACGAGGAACTGACGCCCTTCGTATACTTTGTGCTCTTGATAGCGCGCTTCGGAAACGCGCTTGTTGGCGAAGAGGGCTTGGTAGCCGGCCTTATCGGCTTCGCTGGCATCATCGGCTGGCTTGGCCGGGTCGCTGGGGCCGGTAAGAAGCTTGAAGCTAATGATGTAGTTGCGCTCGTCGGTCTTCTCTTTTTTGTCATCTTCCTTATCGTCCACCGGAGCATCTTTCTTCTCGGGGACAATGGTGAAGAGGTAGGAAATTCCGGAAGCGGTTTTGATGGTGATCTCGCGAGCGTCCTTGGGCTCGGCCCGTTTCTCGACTTCCTCAGCAGAGAGGAGTGAGGTGAAGGAGCTGGCGATGAGAAAATTCTTGAGAGGGGCGACGGCGGTGGGATTGGTCTCATGTCCATCTTTAAGGCCCTCGAGTTCGAATTCTGCGATGGCCGTTTTTCGAGTGACGGTCCACGGTTCGAAGAGCTCGTTCTTGGGCTTTGTCGCGATGCTCAGGATGCCTTCGATCTTTGGCAATTTCTTGTCGATCCAGCTTTCAGGATCGGCATTGAGTCCGGTAAAGGCTTGTTGGACGATGTAGACGCCAGAGTCATCATCTGAGAAGCGCACAAAGCGTCCACCTGAAGTATTTTGGCCGCCGGTGCTTTCACGCTCTTTTCCGATGAAGATCGTTTTGGAAACGGTGCCGTCTTTTGCAAGGAGGTTGAGCTGGCGGGGGCGGTCGGCGGCGTCTTCGGCATCGGGGTTAAGTCCGAAACGATCCCAGTGCTTGGGCTCGGCGGGGAGTCCTTGGACGATCTTGAGATCGCGAACGGTATCGAAGGCACTGCCGAGGGTCACGAGATTGACGGGGTAGTCATCTTTTTCCGCGACGAGCCAGGATTCAGCCTTGTTGATGAGGGTGGTTTCGTTTTCGTCGTTGGCGTAATTGAGGCCGCCGTAGCTTCGGAGATCGGATGTGCTAACGACGGTATCGCCTTGCTTGAGATTGGTCTCGGAGCTGAGCGACTCGCGATTTTTCCCTTTAAAGGAGAAGACGATGAGGCCGGCCACGAGAGCGAGGACCCAAAGGATGAGGAGTTGAAGACGTGACATGGTATTCTGTGGTTAGAAGGTGACGTTTTGAGTTGGATTAGCGGGCCTGAGTTTTGGCACTGCGGTAGATGAAGATGCCGAGCCCTAAGACGAGGACGATGGCGGGAACGGTGAGGAGGGATTTCCAGAAGATACCGGCTTTGATTGCGTCGATCTTGGACTGGTTGTCTTTTTCGAGTTCACGGATGCCCTTTGCGGCATTGACTTGCTGCTCGCGCAGTCCTTTGAGAGCCTCTTGTTGTTCCTCGTTGAGGAAGGGGGAGCGACTGTCCTTTCGTTGGGCTTGCAGCTTCTGGATTTCAGATGAGGCCTTTTCTTGCTCCTTCTGGAATTTCTCCATCTTCTCGCCGGCTTCTTCCTGGAACTTGGAGGTCATTTCCTGGAAGACCGTGAAGGGGCGCCAATTCGGGGTGCGGGCCCGGGCGCCGACGAGGTGCTTCGAGTTGGTCGCTTGGTCGAGGATATTAAAGACGAGGGGACCGTTGTCAGAGACCTGCTGGGGAATTCCTCCCCCCCCTCCGGTGGGGATGAGGCGGTAAGCGGCTCCATCGTAGAGGAAATCTGAATCGGCAAAGAGGTAGATGTTCCCTTTTGCTTCGCCTGTTTTCAAGGAGGAATCAGCCGGTAATTCCGGGGCTTTCTCTTCACTGTCCTCGCCTTCCTTCTCAGGGGCGGGTTCGTTAGCAGGGTTTCCTTCCGGGAAGGCGGTCTCAAATTTACCACTCAAGGAGATCATGACGTCATATTGACGGTCCTTGGAACGTAGGGTGAATTTAAGGTTGGCAGTTTCCTGTGGATTGGCGGCCTTTTCAGCTGAGACCAGGTCGGACTGTCGCGAGCTGCGAATGAGGCGAGAAAGCTCGAGGCCGGGAGCGTTGATCTCGGTGAAAGCACCGGAATAACCGAGGAGAATATCATCGATGGAGGCGAGGGCGATCTCGTCTTCAACCGGCATGGCATCGCGGTTGAGCTTGATCATCGCTGGATTGCCCTGAACGCCAAAGGTCCCATCGGCGAGGACTTCCGTTTCGCTGAACTTGATGCCCCATTTTTTGAAGAGGGTGGGGAGGTTCGAGGAGGTGGGAACTCCACCTGGTTGGGGAGGCATTCCGGGGATTTGCGGTTGGGGACTTGATTGCTGAGCGGCAAATGAGAAGGAATCAACGCAGGCGACGACGGTGCCACCACGAAGGAGATATTGATCGAGGTGGTATTCCGCTTCCGGGGTGATTCCGGCAGGGTGGATGACGAGAACGACGGGAATTTTTTCCGGATCGAGATGCTCAGGAGCGACGCCCCATTCGTTGTCCTCATAGACATCGGGAAGGGTGTCGGTAACGCCCATGCCAAGATCGGCGACGTTGTAGGCGCGCTTGAGATACCGGGTGAAGATCCAGCCTTGGCGGGTGCGGCCACTCGTCGAAAGGTCGAGAGCCGAGATGAGTCCGACGGTGGGCTTGTTCGAGGCCGAGACTTCCGCGATGGCGCTGATGAGGTCAAATTCAAGCTGCGTTTCGTTCTGGGGATTGAAGTAGGGGATGACCGTTTTTTTGTCCCAGCTGGAAATGGAGGCTCCGAAGAAGAGGTTCTCGTTTTGGGAGACGGGCACTTGCTGGATTTGGTCCAGGGCGGCGGCATCTTCTTCGTCCGTGTTGGGCTTTGGATCGATGAAGTTGATGCTAATATTTCCCTCGTTTGAGAGACCGGAAAATTCTTCAAGGAGGTTGTCGATCCGTGGGATGTAGCGCTTAATGTCAGCAGGCGTCGAGCGGAGGTCACGAGTGACGTAATAGTTAATCACGACGGGCTCGGTGAGCTCGCTGAGGATAGCCTTGGTGCCATCGGTCAGGGTGTAGCGATTGTCCTCGGTGAGGTCGATGTTCTTGCGTCCCGTGCCCGTCATGCCGATCAGTTGAATGAGGGACAGGATCAGAACGGCGAAGAGCGCGGTGCCAAAAGCAGCACGGACGACCTTGCTATTTGGGACGAAGCTAAGAACAGCGGCGCCCACAAGGAGGATCCATAAGCGGACGGATTCAAGCGCTTCGATGGCGAAGGAGAGGAGGACAAGGAGCAGGGCCACAGCGGCGACTCCCAGGAGGACAGGTTTCAGAGCTTTCATCGTCTAAAAAAATGAGGGTTGGAAATTAAGCACGTTGGGATTTGAGAACAAGATTGGTGCCGATCAGGCAGACGGTGATTAGTCCGAGGAAATAGATGAGGCTGGTGAAGCGGATCAATCCGCGAGTCGCTTCCTGGAAGTGAGAGTAGACGCCAACGGAAGCGAGAAGATCGACACTTTCCTTGGTCCAGGAACGTCGAAGTTCGTTGATGACGGGATCGATGCCACAGATAGTCAGGAGGAAGCAAAGCGACACGGAAACGATGAGTGCGACGACTTGGTCCCTCGTGAAGGCAGAGACGAGTGAGGTGATCGCGAGGAAGGTGCAGCAGACGAGAAAGGAGCCGAGGTAGCCTGAGAAGATGGCCCAATTGTCGGGTGCTCCCAGCCAGTTCACGGTGTTGACGACCGGGAAGGTCAGGACGAGCGCGAGGAGCCACACAAGAGCGGCAGCGAAGAATTTACCAAGAATGGCACTGCGCATGGTCACCGGGAGGGTGCCGAGAAGTTCGATGGTGCCGGAGCGATGCTCATCCGACCACAGGCGCATACTGACGGCAGGCGCGAGGATCATGAGGATGAGAGGGTGCCACCAGAAGAAAGAGCCGTTGAGGCTGGCATCCTGGTAATCCCAAAAGCGACCGAAGGTGAAGGTCAGCCCGATGGAAAGGAGGCTGAAGATCACGATAATGGCGTAGGCGGTGGGCTGTGAGAAGTAACTCGAGAGCTCCCGTTTAAAAATGGTCCACGTATTCATTGGTTTCGATGGGGAAATGGTTAGGCGGCGGTGATTTCAGAAGTGGTGACCTTATGGAAAAGGTCGTAGAGCGATCCACCTCCTTGTTTTGTGAGTTCCTCGGGGGTGCCGTCGGCTACAATGGTTCCTTGATCGACGATGACCGCACGAGTGCAGACTTCATGGACTTCCTCCAGAATATGGGTGGAAAAGAGGATCGCTTTTTCTTTACCAAGATTACGGATGAGCTTGCGCACTTCGCGTTTTTGGTTGGGATCGAGACCATCGGTGGGCTCGTCGAGCACGAGGACTTCGGGGTCGTGTAGGAGTGATTGGGCGAGGCAGGTGCGGTGGCGGTAGCCTTTCGAGAGGGTTTCGATGGATTGATGGGCGACGCTTTGGAGGAAGCAGGTTTCGATCGCTTTTTCAACGGCATCCTTTCGGCTGGAGCCGCCGAGTCCCCGCATTGAAGCGCAAAATTTGAGGAAGCCTTTGACCGTCATGTCATTGTAAAGGGGGGCGGACTCGGGGAGGTAGCCGATCTTCTTTTTGGCTGCCATCGGCTTGGCGATCATCGAGACCCCGCCGATTTCGATGCTGCCCTCGGTCACAGGGAGAAATCCGGTCACCATGCGCATGGTGGTGGACTTGCCCGCGCCGTTGGGCCCGAGAAAGCCAAGGACTTCGCCCTTCTTGACTGAGAACGAGAGATTGTCGACTGCGACTTTATGGCCGAATCGTTTGGTGAGTGAATTGACTTCGATCATAACCCAGAGATATTTATGTATGCACGATGTAAGCGTCGTGCTCGCTGAACTTGTGCGCGAATTTTAGGCAAAATGATTTTTTTTCAAGTCGAAACTGATTTGTTAAAAACGCACAATTCGAGAAGGAGTGGGAAATTGGGCATATTTTGCTCATTAGCAAGGCGATTGGGTCAGATTTGACCGCTATTTTTCGGTGTTTGGGGGAATTTGAAAAAATGGCGGGCTGATTTGAGTGTATAAAAAGCCTTTTTGCGCTGGATTTTTCAATCCGATGGATCTGTAAAACCTCGTATTCTCGATGGTCTTTTGTTTAAGAGATGTTAAGATTTTGCCGTGAAATTACTCCTCTCCGCTCTTTTTTTTACTGCGTCTCTTTCGGCGGAAGACGGAAAGCCTGAATCTCCCGAGGAAGGTCTGCGGGTGCAGATCTTTCTCGATCAGAAACTTTTTGGGCCGGGATTCCTCGATGGAAACCCCGGAAATTTCACGGAGAGAGCCGTTTATGCTTACAATCGTTCCCAGGGACGGTCGCCAGGAGATTGGGCGGCCATTCTTGAAGACGCTCTAAAGGAAGTGCCTAACCTCTATGCGGTGGCGTCAGTGCCTGGCTTTGCCGGCAAGTATGTCAATCCCAAGTTGTCGCCGAAGCGGGAGAAGCAAGCGAAGGAGAAGATGATGTCCTATCGCTCCTATCTCGAGTTCATGGCGGAGCGCTACCATACGTCCGGGACGTTCCTTATTCAGCTCAATGGGACGCAGAAGGCCCACAACCTTGGCCCTCGTTCAACGCTGAAGGTTCCCAATATCGAACCCTTTCGAATCGAGGAATTGGCTGCGGGCCGATCGCACAAAGCGGATGAGAAATTGAGTTTACGAACGGTTATTATCGATACCGGGATGAAGCAGCTTTTTATTTATGATCCCGCTGCTCCTGTGAAAGTTGCGCCTGGTGTGGCGGTGGCAGTAGCGGATGACGAAGAGGAAGAACCAGTGGGCCAGCTGATCGCGATGTTTCCCACGACCCCCGGGCAGGAAAAATTTATCCACCGGGGGCACTGGAAGATTCGAAATTGTGTCGAGCTCCCCGAGTGGCGCTATGACAAGTCATTTTTAGAAAAAGGGAAGCGGAGTAATGAATATCTCCAGATCCCCCCGGGGCCGAATAATCCGGTGGGTGTGCTTTGGTCGGGCTTAACCAAGGCCGGGATCGGGATTCACGGGACCTCGAGCCCCCGCACGATTGGCCGGGCTCGAAGCGCAGGCTGCTACCGTCTGGCAAATTGGGACGCGGCACGGTTCTCAAGCCTCACGCGGCCGGGGACCAAGGTGATTGTCCGCTGAATGTAGCCGTCAGAGCCAGCCCAGCGCCTCGTTTCGGTCTTGATAGACTTTCCCGAGCGTCCGAGCGCTCGCCATCATGACATACATGCCGAAGAGCCCCATCACGAGGCCTCCGATGATGAAGTAACCTCCAAGAGCTTCCGCAACTGTGGCTTGAAGGAAGTAAATTAGTCCCAAGAAGATTACGGCAAGTAGGTAAGACCCGCCTGCCCTGAAGATGCTGGGGATGACGATCATGGGATTCATCGCGCCGAGATAACCCAGGACGATGACGGCGAGGATCGCCATGGGAAAGTAGATCAAGCCCAGCACGAGAAGGAAGGTTGCGAGGGCGTCATTATTTCCGGTAGTGAGGAGGTAGGCGAGGTGCGGGAGGTAGCAGAGGATGAAGACAATCACGACTTTGAAGAGGGGCCAGAGAAGATCGTCGAGAATGTTGGAAACGTCGGGGAATTGTGGGGCTTCGGATTGCCCCACGGCGGTTGTTTCGACGATTGTGAAATAAGTGGCGCAGAAGTAACCCGAGATGAAGAGAGCGGCAAAGAAGCCAAAGAGAGGGGCAAAACCCGCAATGGAGGCGATGACAGAAAGGACGGCGCCCCAGAGGAGCATGTATTTTCCGCTCCCGCGGAGAGGGTAGGTCAGGGCCTCACTCATAAGATTCATGGCGAGAACGACCTTGGAGAGGGGGCAACTACTTGAGAACTACAATGTCCTTCCGGTTTATAATGGGAATCGCGGTAGGGGCTTGCAGTGGGGGAGGGCTTTTGGTCATGGTGACGCCGTGGGCGGTCCAAAGAAAATGGCGATTCAACTTGCGGCTTATGCCGTGGTGACGTGCTACCTTTGTCTCGATCTCTGGGTTTTTAGGGGTCCTCTGAGTCGCACGATTACCAGGCCCCGGATGGACTCCGAGGAAATGATCGCGGAGGCCAAGGCGCAGGGGATCGCGGCGCGTGTCTATTTTCAGCCAATCTACCGAGCCCAAGTCGATGAACGGGCGCGGCAATACCTCTGGGAGAGGGGCCGCACTTTTGCGGATACGACTGTCGCGGAGCGGCACTTGCTCCGCGAAGGGATGGTGCATGAGTTGATCGATGAACTTCTCATTAAGATACAGATCAAGATTTCTCCGGCCGAAAATTTTGCCATTCCCGAGGGCACCCAGCAAGAGGTCTTTGCCCTCTTTGAGAAACGTTACGGCACCGCTGAAGTCTTCGATGCTCTCCTTGCTGATCAAAAATGGCGAGAAGAAGAGGAAGCCCGGATGCGGATCAATGCCCGACTTCAGCGTGAGAAGTATCTCAATAGCTTCCTGCCAGATGAAGTGACCGAGGAAGAGGCCCGTGAGTGGTACGAAAAAAATAGGAAAGAGATGAGGTCTCCCGTGCAGCGCATGGTGCGCCAAATTTTTGTAAGCACTCTCACGAGTGAAGTCGATGCAGCCCGTGAACTTGTCGAAGCGGCCCGTGCCCGGGTGGTTGATAAAAATGAAGATTTTTCCGCCGTTGCAGGAAGTGTCGAGAGCGCTTCCAAGCTGGTCGATCTCGGCTGGGTCACTGCCGACAAGCTGCCTCAGGATTTCTCGCTTGCGGTATTTTCGCTTCCCCTGAACAAACCGCAAGTGGTTCAAAGTAAGTTCGGGTGGCATCTCATCGAAGTGACGGCGGTCGAAGAAGGTGAAGTGCCCGACTTTGAAGAAGTCGCCGAGTCCGTCACTGATGCGATTCGCCAATCTCGTAAAGAGGCGCACCTCGTGGTCTTCCGCCGCTACATGCGTAATAGAGCAAAGGGGAAGATTGAGATCTTCGAGGATGTGCTCTTTGCGGAGGATGTGGAGTGAAGTGGGAGCGCGGCGCTACAAATTAGGAGCCCGTTTATAATAACTAGAGCCGATGCGGCTCCGGGTTTTATTTGGCCTTGATTTGGAGATCTTTGACGACTTTTCCTCCGATGAGGTGGTCTTGAATAATGCGCTCGAGGTTTTCCGGGGTGGCGGAATGGTACCATACCGCTTCGGGGTAGACGACCACGATAGGGCCCTGGATGCAGATGCGGAGGCAGTCGGCTTTGCTACGATGAATCATCGATTCTGCGGCGCAGAGTCCAAGTTCCTTGAGGCGGCTTTTGAGAAATTGCCAGGAGGCCATGCCATCGACAGGATTACAACATTTCGCTTCGGTAGGGGTGGCGCAGAGGAAGATGTGGCGCTCGTAGTTTGCGAGATTGAGCGTGCGAGCGACAGAGTTAAGATTAGGCATGGAAAGAGGTAGAAATTTTTAAACCGCGGAAGACGCTAAAAATACGAAACTTGGTTGGGTAGTTGTTTATCACAACGAACCAGAGCTTGCGAAGATAGCCTATAGGAAGAAATACGGAAGGCACGAACCTAACGTAGTGGAGATAGCCATTAGACAAACTTGGTTTCCTTCTTCGTTCTACGGTGGACAAGGAAGATAAGTTTAATTTTGGGATTTTGGTGCGACTAAGAATTTGCTTTTGAAAAGAGGGCCATCGCGCGCCTGGTGAGTTCGTCGTGGGAGATTTCTTCGGTTTTTTAGCTGAGGCCCCAGCGGTAACCCTATGGATTGATGAAGGTGGCGGCGAAGCCATCCTTCACGGTGAGGGAGATGGAGAGGAATTTCATGGGATTTATGAAATAAAGATGAGGTAGCCTAGAATAGGGACCGACAAGATTATTCCGATCTTCCAACTGAGAGTAAAGAAGAGGAAGAGAATTGGATACAAGGCGAAGGCTAGAAAAAGCGCGTCAAAATCTGCACTTAGAGAGTTCAAAAGGATCAATGGAAGCGATCCAGTCGACCAGGCCGCGAGGAGCTTCAGTGGCACTGAGAGGGCTTGATTTGATCAGGGCGAGACGTCCCGGCTCCTTTCTTGACGCTACTTTGAAAGGAGTTTCCAATCGGGGTAGACGGGCCGCTCTTTGGCTTTGTTGGTCCCTTTGGTGGTGGCTGGAGGAGCGGACTTGAGGACCTTGGTGAGTGTTTTGTTGGATTGAGTAGGCGCGAGATTGGTCTCTTCTTTGAGGTCGTTGGGAATGTCGTAGAGGCGGCCGTCGGGGTAGAGTTTGTGGGTTTGGGTGCGGGCAAATTGGGTGCCCTTAAAATTTCCCCAGTAAGGTTGGTAGTGGCAGAAGACCCAGTCGCGAGGGGCGCCTTTTTTGCCCTGGAGTTGAGGGAGAAAGCTGACGCCATCGATGGGGTCGTATTTGCCTAACTTGATGCCGGCAGCTTGGGCGAGGGTGGGGTAGAAGTCGGTGAAGTCGATGAGGTCATCGGAGACGAGTCCTTGGGGGCTTTTGCCCGCCCAGGAGGCGATGAAAGGGACGTGGGTGCCCATGTCAGTGGTGCTGCCTTTTCCGCCTTTGATGTCCTGGCCGTTCCAGCGGGAAGTGAGGGTGCGGTGGCTACCGTTGTCGGCAGTGAACATGATGATGGTGTTGTCGAGTTGACCGATGTCATCGACTTGCTTGACGATCTTGCCGACGAGTTTGTCGAGGTATTGCACCATGGCGACGAAGTTGGCTTTCTTGGCGGCTTTGTCCTTGGGTTGCTTATTGGAGCCGTGCGTGCGGGGACGGTCTCCGATGGTGTCGGGGGTGGGCACGAAGGGATCGTGGACGAGGACGGTGGGGTAGTAGACGAAGAAGGGGTCGTCTTTATTGCGCTTGATGAAGTTGCAGAGAAAGTCGGACATGAGATCGGGGCCATACTTAAGGTGGTTGTCTTCCTTGGTTAGGAACTTGCCGTTTTGCTCGAGGGGAGGGGACCAAAATCGTTCGCCGCCATTTTTGCTGCTCTTCTGGGTGGTGACTTGCCAGAGGCAGTATTCATCGAAGCCGGCTTTGACAGGGCGGGAGGCGTCTTGGTTGCCTGGGGCGCCGTGGTAAAGGCCGCTGAGTTGCCACTTGCCGGCGATCGCTGTCTTATAGCCAGCTGACTTGAGGAGTTGGGCGAAGGTTTTTTCCTCGGGTTGGAGGTAACCGAAGTGGGTGTAGTTTCGGAAATTGTACTTTCCGGTCATAATTTTGACGCGGGAGGTGGTGCAGATGGGGGTAGAGTAGCAGTGGTTGAAGCGGATGCCTTTGGCGGCGAGGGCGTCGAGATGGGGTGTTTTGTAGTCTTCGGCGCCGTAGCAGGAAAAGCATTCCCAGGAGACGTCATCGGCCATGATGAGGACGATGTTTGGCCGCTGGGCGGAAAACCCTAAATTCGAGAGGAGGAAAGAACCTAAAAGGATGGGGGCGAAGAAGAACTTCATGAGAAGAGGATTGAACCGCAAAGACGCAAAGACGCGAAGGTTTTAACGCAAAGAATAGCTGAGGGCGACGAGCCGTGGTGCCACTTTATTCTATCTGGCTCAATGCGGGCGCAACGCGTATTTGTGTTTTTTCTTTTCATCACTGGAAACAGAAGTAATTTACTGTTCCTTTTGGAAATATGATAAAGTTTTGCGTAATTTTCTCAGCCTTGTTCTTTTCAGTGGTTCAGGCCTTTCCGCCAGCACCGTATTACACGCTTTACGGCGTGGTGCGTGACCAGGTGGGGCAGACGGTCACCGCCGAGGGCGCGCAGGTGATCCTGCTCAAGGGCGGGGTCGAGGTGGGGCGCACGCCCATAACCTCCAGCCAGATCGACCGGAATTACGAGCTCAACATGCGGCTTGACCAGAATCGAAGCGGCACCAAGTTTTACACCGAGAAGGCAGTGGCCGCCGGCGGGATCTTCAGCCTGGTGGTCTCGATGAACGGCGCGTTATTCTACCCCATTGAGGTTGCCGGGACCCTGACCACAGGGAAGGGTGGCGAGCGGGTGAAATTGGATCTCACCCTCGGTCAGGACAAGGACAAGGACGGCCTGCCGGATGTCTGGGAGGAATGGCAGCTTTCTCAGGCGGGGCTCTTTCCGGATGAGAACGGCGAGTGGGATCTGAGTCTCATTGATTCCAATGGCGACTTCGACAAGGACGGCCAGAGCAATCTGTTGGAATACATCGCGGGGACCTTCGCCGGGGATGCCACCGAGACCTTCGGCCTGACCGTTAGGGAGAAGCAGCCGGAGAGCGTGCGTTTCGAGTTTTACGGGATCACCGGCAAGGTTTACACCATCGAGAGCTCGCTCGACCTGAAGACTTGGACGCGTGTGCCGTTTGCGGTGGGTGCTCCCGGTGAGGGCGCCAATGGCTATCAGGCCACCGAGGTAGGCATCGTCTCCGCCTTCACCGCGCCTCGTTCGAGCACTGTAGAAATCTACCGCCTTTCCGTCCGATGAAATCCATTCTCCTCACTCTCGTTTCACTTATTTTCGCCGCTTCCGCCCAGGCGCAGTGGCAGAGCACGACTTACACCCTCAAAGGCGGGTGGAACTCGATCTACCTGCACGGAGATGCGAGTTACGCTACGCTGGACGATCTTTTCGCCTCCAACCTCGAGGTGCTGGAAGTGTGGCGCTGGAATCCCAATCCGAACCAGGTCGGGTTCATCACCTCGCCGCTAATACCCACCAACGGCACGCCGGAGTGGAGCAAGTGGGTGCGCGATACGACGGTGGGCAACTCGCTCGTCGGCATGACCGGCCAGTCGGCCTACCTGGTGAAATGCAGCGGCACCACCGCAGACAGCTACTCGGTGCCCATCGCCTACAAACCGATGCCACCGAACAACTCCTGGGTGCGTAGTGGGGCGAATTTTATTGGCTTTCCCAGCAGCAAGGCCACGGGGAATTTCCCGGCTTTTGCGAGCTACTTCGCCACCTTTCCGGCGGCCATCGCATCGAACGCCAAGATCTTTAAATATATCGGTGGCGACTTGGGCGCAAACAACCCGCTGCAGGTGTTCTCCACCTCCAGCGAGCGGTTGGACCGCAATCAGGCCTATTGGTTCTCCTCCGAGGTAGTGGGGAATTTCTATGCCCCCGTCCAGATCAGCCTCTCCAACAGTGATGGGTTAGCCTTTGGGCGCCGTCGCTCGGTGATCACGGCCCGCGTCATGAACCGCACCGCTGCGGTGATGACACTCACGATCAACCCGGTTTCCTCGAACAGTCCGCCCTCGGGTCAAGAGCTCGTCACCGACGGGGTGCCGCTCACACGCCGCACCTTCAACGACCAGGGGGAGTGGGTGGAAACCCCGATCGCCGCTGCCTATGACGAGGTCATCGCGCCGAATTCCAGCGTCGAGCTCAGCTTCGGCATCGACCGTGGTCTCATGGTAGGTGCGGCGGACGCTCTCTACGCCTCGCTCCTGCGTTTCACCGACTCGGCCAATACCTTCGACATCCTGATTCCGGCGACCGCGCGCAAGAGCACGCTGGCAGGCCTCTGGATCGGCGAGGCCCTGGTTACAGCAGTGGAAAGCAAGCCACAGGAAGATGCGGTGAAGTCCACCGGCAGCGCCTTCCCCCTGCGTTACCTCATCCATGTTTCCGATGATGGGACCGCCCGCGTGCTTTCCCAGATCTTCATGGGGCCCATGGTCGCGGCGCCTCACGACTTCGGCCTGTGCCTTTCCGAGGCGGGCTTGAAGGCGGATGCCAAATCCTATGCCAGCCGCATCGTCGCCACCCACATGCCGCTGGATCTGGCGCTGGGAACAACCGGCAGCTTCGCCATCGCCGGCGACCTTTCCTGCACCATCGCCACCCCCTTCGACGACCCGACCAATCCTTTTGTCCACCAGTATCACCCCGACCACGACAACAAAAGCGGCCAGACCGAGCTCTTGGCCGGCCAGGAAAGTTACGACGTTACCCGGGAGGTCACCTTTACCTTCACCGACGCCCCACCCAGTGGCGGCAGTGCCACCGGTTGGGGCAGCAGTGTCATCGGCGGCACCTACGGCGAGGTCGTCAGCGGCCTACACCGGGATAGTGTCGGCGTAGGCACTGGTGACGGACTCAACCTCTCTGGCACCTTCGAGCTCCGCCGCGCCTCGGAACTCGGCACCCTCAATCCCTGATCTCTTTAGAAAACCCTCACCGCCTGTATCCGAAACGCCACCCACTTTACGATTATGAAACTCCGCCCTCTTCAATCCTTGTGCGCCGCCCTGCTGGCGCTGTGTCCCATTCTCGCAAACGCGCAAACCTCCGCGGTGCCGAACTACATTAGCTACCAAGGCTTCGTGGTCGATGAAGCAGGTAATGCCGTCGGTGCTGGCACCCCGGTCAACCGCACCGTCATCTTCCGTATTTGGGATAATCCATCTTCGGTCAACGCTTCCAACCTCATTTATTCTGAGGAACAGACCGTGACTGTCTCCGAAGGTGATTTCAGCGTGCTCGTTGGACAGGGCACAGCTAATACCACCCAGAGCTATGACTACAGCGAAGCGTCAAAAAAGCTCGTAGAATTGGGTGGCGCGTTCAACGGAAGCGCCCGCTATCTCGGAGTGACGGTGGCCTCCTCTGGCACCATTGCCACCACCGACAATGAGATCTCACCTCGCCAGCAAATTGTCTCTACCGCTTTTGCGATGCGCGCCAAGTTCGCGGAGAGCATCAGCTCGTCCTCCGATCTCAGGTTTAATCCACCCAACGGAACCGCCAGCAACTACGGCCTCGGCTGGTATGGCACGGGCCGCTTGTTTGGCCTCACCGCCGTGGATGGTCCCGTCCTCTATGGCAACGCGGGCGGCGCCCTCGGCTCGAGCGTCTCCGGCACTCAGCAAACCGCCCTCCGCTGGGATGCCAGCGGCCGCGTCGGCATCGGCGCGACCTCCATCAACTCCACCTCCAACAAGCTCACGCTGCAGGGTGATGGCACAACCCCGGCCGACCAGCTCACGATCCGTGGCAATGCGGACAACAACAAGCGACTCAATATTGGCTACGACACCACCAACAACAAGGCGACCCTCCAGTCGTATACCGCCGCGGATACCACAAGCCCGCTCCTCCTGAATCCCAGTGGCGGAAATGTCGGTATCGGAACGGCGACGCCTACAGGCCGACTGCACGTGGTGGATACAAATGTCGATGTTTACACAAGCACAGGCACAGGCACAGCGGGCGAATTTGCCAAAGACGGCCTGACGGTGAGTTCCGAGCCCGGTGCTGGTTTCTCATCGATGGTCGTCAACTCCCAGCATGGCTCGTTCACCGACCGTGGGATTTTCAATGTGACGCGGGCGGGCGAGAGCCAGTTTTACGTCCGGACCGACGGTAATGTCGGTATCGGTACCTCGGCTCCCAGCAGTAAGCTCTATGTCTACAGCCCGGATTCTTCCACGGAGACCGCAAATTTCAGGAGAGGCACAGGAATTACGAGCCACCTTCATAATGGTCCAAATGGCGACATCTACTGGCGCTCCAGCAGTTCAGCAGGGAAGGTGATTTTACAAGACAGCGGAGGGAACGTCTCTATTGGAAGCGGTGATGCAGGCAATGCGAGACTCAGTGTCTGGGGCGGCCCTGGAAGGCACGGTATTACCGGGTCCTATGTCAATGAGCAAATTGTGGGAAATCGCGTCACCCACGGAACCCATACGATCTCAATATACGCAAACGCGACAATCTGGACAGGGTCCTCTCTCCTTGCTTCTTCAGACAAGCGCATCAAAGATATTGAGGGCAAGTCTGATGGATCAAAAGACCTCCAAACCCTCCTCGGAATCGACATCACTGATTACCGATACAAGGACCAAGTCATCCATGGGGACACTCCGCAGAAGAAGGTCATCGCCCAAGAGCTTGAAACCGTTTTTCCTCAGGCTGTCTCTCGCCAGACCAATGTCATTCCGGATATCTATGAGAAAGCAACGATTCTCGAAGATGGATGGATCGAGTTGGCTACTGACCTCAAAAAAGGAGAACGCGTGCGTCTCATCGCAACTGAAAACGACGAAATATTGGAAGTGCTGGAAGTTGAAAAGACGCGCTTCCGCACCGAGTTCACACCTGAAGAAGGAGGAGAAGCTCTCTTTGTCTACGGCCGTGAAGTGAAAGATTTCCGCACCGTCGATTATGATGCCATCGCCATGCTCAATGTCTCGGCCACCCAGGAGATTAAGAAAGAAAAAGATGCAGAAATCGCTGCTCTCAAAGCTGAGAACGCAGCCCTTCGAAAGCAACTTGCGGATCAGGCTGTCCGGACGACTTCAATTGAGGAAGAAAACAAGATTCGCGATACCAAGGATGAGAGTCTGGAGGCGCGCCTGATCGCGCTCGAACGCCGCATTTCCAAGGGGCGCGCGACCGAGACCGTCTCGCTGAGGACGGCCAAAGTTGCGGAGTAAGACGTGGTTTTCCTCGATCAGACACCCCATGAATGACGCAAGGACAACGATGGCGGCGGTATACTCTCGCGGCAGGTGCAGGGGTTGGTGCCACTGCGCCCCAGAATATCCCACCCGTGTGTCCGCCGGGTCGGCAGCCACCGCTAGCGCCATGACTTCGATTTTTCCTCTGTTTTCCAAGCAATGCCTTGATCCACAGCGCTGCCCCGGTCTTTGCCGTTAGCATGCGTTTTTAGCAAATACCTCACTTTCCCACTACTTATGAATCTCCGATTTTCGATCTTGATCTCTATCTTGACCCTCTTCTGTGCCCCGGCAGCCTTGGCGCAGTTTGAATTAAAGGGTGGGGTGAGCAATCGGCTGGACAAGCGGATGGCGGGCGCATCTCCCATCGTATCCAGTGATGGAACGATCACCGGGATCACGGTGCGCGGCGGCGGCAGCGGCTACGTCGAGGCCCCTGACGTCACCATCGCAGCGCCCTTGGGTGGAGGCACCACCGCGGTGGTTACCGCCACGGTCAGCGGTGGGGCGGTCACCAGCATCACCATCCACCTCAACCAGGTCGGCAGCGGCTACGACCCCGCCCAACCTCCCAAGGTGGTCATTGCTCCGCCTCAGGTCCCGAGTGGCCCCCCGTTGACCAATGTCCAATTTGCCGGCCAAGGGGGCACTGCCGCCTCGGCTGGAGCTATTGATTCCAGCAAAGGGATCACCGAAGGCCGCTACCCCCGGTCGGTGGTGACGATCAATGGGGTTGATTTTCCGGTGAGGGTTCTCCGGCGGGCCACTTTCGGCTATGCCTTTGCCTCGGGTGTCCCCCGTTATTTCATGGGGGATGAAATCGAGCGGCCTGTGGTCAGCTGGGATGGCTCGCCACTGTCGAACAGTAATTACTGGCGCTCGCAGCCGGTGCAGCCGGGCGAGACGTTCACCTCTGTGCCCGTGCCTCTGACTGGCTCCGTGGACGGCCTCACCCAGCCGCTGGTGCCAGTGGACACCATCGAGGTGACGGAAAGTGCCACCACCAGCAGTGTGGTGGTGGTTTCCAGCGTGCCGGCTACCCTGACCGTTGGCGCCACCCTGCTGGGGCGCGAGGTGCAGCTCATCAATGGCACCACGCTGACACTGTCCGGGCCGGCCAATGCCAACATCGCCGCCAGCACGGTAAAGACCTTCCTGACCTATCAGCCCTATTACTACAGTCTGCACGCGGACAAGGTCTATGCCAGCCAAGTTGGCCGGGTGGTTATCACTTGGGTCTCCAACCTGCCGGATACCTCTGTGGCGGGCGAGTCGATTCCGACTTACAAGTTCCGCCGAGAAACCTTCGCGGTGTCATCCGCCGCCCAAGTCGCCCCGCGGGTCATTTACTGGACGGAGAAAACCTTCGATGGCCCGATGGTTCGTATCCCGACCGGCCGCATCGAGCGCGTGAATCCGGTCTTCAATTCCTTCGTGCCCGGCCAGTCGGTCGAATACATCCCAGTCGGCGGTTCGAGCAACCCGGGAATCGCCGTGCCCGCAGAGCCGCGCACGCTGTGGTTCGACACTCTTTCCGGCCTGCCCGCTCTCCGCGCCTACAATGCGGAGGGCCGCGTCTTCGTCGAATACCTGGGCAAGGAGATCCAGGGCGAATCCGGCCGCCATGAGTTCCTCGGCGCCGACATCGTGGAAATCCGCCGCAGAGCCCAGGTGGAGACGATCGTGACTCCGCTCGGCGAACAACTTCGCCCTCGTGAGGGGCTCAAGGAAAACGGAGACGACCAAATCAGCCCCGTCCTGCCCAATCTCGCCGCCGCCACCACCGGCAAGCCGCTCTACGGCACCTTCATCCGCCCGGACGGAATCACCGAATACTATGCCGAGCGTGAGAACTTCAATCCGGACAATATGGTCCTCTACTGGATGGCGAAGCTCGACGCCTCGCTGTACAGCGCCTCGGGTGGTGCCATTGCTGGACTGGATATCTCGTGGCCGGTGGCCAAGCGGAGCTACCTCCACCTGTGGCCCGCCAGCCTGGCGGACTACGAGCCGGTCAACGTCACCCAGACCGGCGCGGACGCCACCTTCGGTCCGAAATTTCCAGCCATCAGCCTACCGAGCCTGGTGTTCCAAGACGATCCAGCGGAGCTGGAGACGGAGATCGACGGTGCCACCCAGCGCCTGATGGTCAAGTTTACGGCTAGCAGTCCTGACCGGCGGAACCGTTCGCTGCTCAAGTTCGGCTCGGTGGCAGGTGCCCAGTATGTGCGCCTGTGGATCGAATCGGAGGAGGTGGGGTTAGGCTCACCCGCCATCCTTGACGATCTCGCGACACCGGAAGATGAAAGCCAGCCAGCGGTTTACACCCTCAACGACCTCAATGCCGACGGGGTGCGCGACTGGTCGCCCACCACGGAGGAGCGTGCCGATGCTGCCACAGGCGGCCTTACTACGGCCACCGTGGGCAGCCGCATCGATGCTCCTGCAGGCTATGAAATCGCCGGTCATATCTCCGGCGGCGACTGCTACTCCCCGGCTGCTTATATCGATCCCCTCGGCGACGCGGGCTTCCCCGGCGCAGCTGCCGGAGCCATCATCCCGGTCAACGCGTTATCTGGACGCAAGCAACTTTCCGTCTGGTGGTTCAAGAAAGTCTCCTTTCCCGCCGCGACGAAGATCGCGCCCTTCTACGTGCCCGCTATCGCCGCGAGCTATCAGGTGAACTGGCCGAAGGAGCCGCAGGAACTCGTGATCGCCTCGCTCAAAGGGCTGGAAGACGGGCTGACCTCCGTCCAGACTTCCGGCAGCATCTACCGCCAGCCCGATCCAACCCTGCCGGGTTACAATCCTAACGAAGAGCACGGCCTGCTCATCGATGGCAATGTCTTTGCCCTGCGCGATGACTTGAATCTCGCCACCAGTTCCGAGCCCTTCGTCCTGCTGCAATATACGGACTCCACGGACAGCCGTCCTGCCATGCGTGTGGCCAAGGTGGTCCGCGCGACCACGGTATACCCGCTGGAATACAACAAGATCGCCGGCACGCCGCTCACGCCGCCCATGCCGCTGGCGCTTCTGCCGCTGCCCAAGAATCCCGATAAATCGGTGCGCAATGAAGAGGTGACACTCGCCGTGGATACTTTGCCTGCGGAGTCTGATTATATTGTCGCTGAAAACACTCGTTTCATCGACGAATACAGTAAATTCACCTTCGAGGATCGCAAGGGCACGCACTGGGTGTTCCGCGGGCCGCACCTCGGAGAGGTGGTGCGCAGCTCCAACAGCGATGATTCGACGACCATCACGGTCGACACGACCGAGGGTCTGGAGATGGGCATGACCGTGACCGGTCCCGGCATCACCGGCACTGCTACGATCGTCGGCATTACCGACGGCACGCACTATGAACTCTCGCAAATCCTCGCAGCGGCCACTGGCGCAAGTCTCACCTACGGGCAGCAGCCGAGCTTTGGCATGAAGTTTTATTACACTCAGCGGGCGGAGTTCGATTTCCCAGCTCTGCTGGCCGAGAACAAACAGCCCGCGGTTGGTAGCATCCAGCCCTTCATCGCGGACACCGGCGACGGCTCTTCCGTCACCCTTGCCTATCTGCCGAAGTGGCCGGACGACACAAAGGTTCCAGAACTGATGATGGCGCAAACCCTGGCCAAACCCAAAGACGACCTGCCTCAAGTATTCGGCCAAACCAGCGCCCAAGTCCTTTATCAGCAATCGATGGCGATGGCGTTGCACGCACCTCTTTTGGGGAGTGATGCTTCTTCGGTCGCCTTGCACGATCCGATCCGCAAGAAGACCTCGCCCATGGAAGAACTGCCGCCCGGGTTGCTGACCAGCGACTACGCCGGTAAGACCTACTTCCAAGGCCTTCCGCCGAACCTGCAAAACCGCTTCTACTACGATCCCTTCCAGAAAACCCTGGAGCTCATCGGCGAGTTTGTGGATGAGATCGCGACGGAAGATTATTTCAATCTCAACCAGCTCAGCTCACTGGATGTGGACGCTTTTAAGGCACTCCTCCCGGAGGCTGCCGCCGCGGCGGACAAGACCGCATGGACTACCGCCATCGACGGGCTTGCCACAACGCTCGAGACCTTCCGTGAGAGCACCACGGTGCCGGGAACCTATGTGGTGGCCGCCGGTCTGAGTAAGTCCATCGCGGTGGAGGAGCGGTCTGATGTCACTGATCCGGACACCGCGGTGGCTGGGTATGCCCTGAGTTCAACCGGCGGCGGCACCGGTTATGTGACGCTGGTGTTCGGAAATGGCAAGGCCTTCACGGATGAGGGGGATCCCGTGCAAATGCAGATCATCAAGGTCGTTCCCAACCTTTACGATGGGGACCTCAAGGTGTTACTTTCTTCCAACCCGCTCGATGAAAAGGTGACGGTGCGGCACAGCGGGGACTACGGTGGCCAGCCGGAAAACTTCGAGTTCCGCTACCGCTATGGCTTCAATGACAGCAGCGGTCAGGCCCCGATTCTGCCGCTGGATAACAGCGATACCCTCCCTGACTTCCCTGACTGGTTTGATCCCGACAATACTCCCTACAGCCTCGGCGGCAGCATCCTCGTCGGAGCCGACCCGAGCGCGGTCCTCAGTAATCCCGCCGTGCTCATGGGGGATGTCAATTTCACCATGAGCTACCGACTGAAAGTTTCCGACCAGGCAGATGGTGAGGGTTGGTCTAACTGGACTCGCCCGGCCCTTGTTGAAGGCTGGATCAAGCGAGTGCTCGCCAAGATAACCCCCTTCAACCAGCGGGTGACGGATCTCTACAGTAATTCGCTCAATACTGATGTCTCAATGATCACACAGGCTGGCACTCGCTGGGAGGGCGACATCGCTCTCAATATGGAGAATATCAACGATTCCGGCCTTATCGAGATTTACGAGACCGTGCTCAACCGTGGCAAGGGCTTCACTATCAACTCCGACCTCGACACCGCCTCCACCAACAATGCCCTGATCCTCGCCGCAGGCTACCTGAACGACCTCTATACCATTCTCGGCAATGAGGCATACGCGGATGGGGCTAATCCGACGATCTCAATCGATGATCAGGATAGCGTTACGGAGGTCAATACTAGCCGGTTTTCCTTCGAAGGCCAGGTCGCCAGCTCGCTCGAAGAGGAACTCGCCCTGCTGCGCGGTCGTGATGACTTCAGCGCCCAAGGCACTAGCTTAGCGCCCGCCTACAACCGCCTATGGTGGAACTTCACCCGCGGCATCAACAGCGGCGAAGCTCTCTACGCGGTGAACTATAATATAAAGGAAAAAGAAGGTAGCACGACCGCGAATGGCGTCGTCGATGCCGCCGATGCCCAGCGCATGTTTCCGCAAGGCCATGGCGATGCCTATGGCCACTACCTCACCGCCCTCAAGGGCTACTATAAGCTACTTACCCACTCCTATTTCACTTGGATGCCCAGTGCCGAGACAGTCACAGTGCTCGGTGTGCCAGTATCCGTCGACTACAAAGACGAGCGAAAATTCGCTGCTGCTGCCGCCAATGTCGGCCGCACTGCCCAGCAGGTGCTCGGGCTGGTCCATCGCCAGAGTTACCAGGACGATCCGGACGCCGGATGGTCGCACTTCCGCGATGGTAAGACCAATCCCCGCACCGACGTGGTGCGGCATCAGGGCATGGATGAAACCGCGAGCCGCTCGACCCAGAGCGCCTTCTTCCACTGGATTGTTGGCAATGCCATGCTGCCGGATGTGGATGACAATCCCAATCACAGCGGCGTGCAGATTGTGGATCGTACCACCGTGCCAGAACTCAACGAACTGCCAGCCTTAGCGCTCAGCTATCAGACGACCATGGACTCCGCCAACGGTCGACTCAACCCGCTGGGACTCGCCCCGGGGGCAATCGCCTTTGACCTCGATCCGTATTGGAATAACTCGCAAGGACAAGAGCTCTCAGGCGTTGACAGGGGTGCCAGCCATTACGAGCAAATTTCCGCACGAGCCCTACGCGCCCTGAATAATGCCGCCGGTTCCTTCAATCAGGCCGCCACCATGACCCGCCTGCTGCGCAATCAAGAGAACCAGATTAGTGACCAGCAGACGGCCATCGAGGACGAGGAATATGCCACGCTTCAGGAGCTGCTGGACATTTACGGCAGTCCCTACCCTGGCGATATCGGTCCCGGGAAAATCTATCCCCAAGGATATGAGCATCCCGACTATTTGCGCTGGGCCATCATCGATCGCCCGCTCGGCTGGATTGACACCACCACGCCAGCAACCGTGACCTATCGCTACCCGGTGCAGTATCAGAAATTTTCGGGCCAAAGCATTGACAATATAATAAAGAGTTATGAAGGCGGAGACCATGATATGGACGGGGAACCGGATACCGTTGCATACAGCTTTCAAGTGATCCCGAACCAGTGGGTGGAGTTTGCCGACTTGGTCGGGCCGGGCACGGCGTTGGGCAAGCGGCCCTCCACCGGAGCCCTGCAGGACGCCTTGGTCGAGGCCCACCTGGCCCAAATCGCTCTCTTGGCGGCCAGAGACGATATGGATGACTCGGTAACGAGCTTCGAACGAGAGACAAGACTTTTTAAGCAGTTGATTAATGCTAACGATACTAATGAGAATGATGTAGAGAAACTCCAAATCCGGTTAATCGCAATACAGACCGCAATAGCGACACTTGATACTATGGCGGAAGGAATGGAGGTTAGTGCTGAGTTTTTAGGGGAAACAGCTGAAGCGGCGCAGGCGTTTTTGCCAAAGGTAGTGGGTTTTTCGAACGATTTGACCTCTGCGGGGCGCGGCGCTTTGCAGGCGATCGGCAATGGAAGCAAAAATAGCGTACTTGTAGCTGCACTCGTGCCCAAAGCATCTGCAAGAGCGCTAGCGCTAGCTGAGAACGCAATCGGCCTCGATTTAGATAACGTACTCTTGGCTTCCGACTACAAGACTGAGGCTTTACAGGGTATGTACGAATTCGAGCAGACCTACCGCGATCTGATCGGGATGTATACCCGCTTCACAGACCTGGTGAGCGCCTACGCCACCGCCACGCAGAAAGTCCAAAACCTACTCGTGCTCGGAGACACTATCCGGCTGCGGCGCGAGACCCTGCGCCAGCGCGCGGCCGCCGTGATTAATGGCTACCGCACCAAGGACCTGACCTTCCGCACCTTCCGTAACGAGGCGCTGGTGCAATACCGGACCTTGTTCGACCTCGCCGGAAAATACAGCTACCTCGCGGCCAAGAGCTACGACTACGAGACCGGCCTGCTCGGTACTCCGCAGGGACAATTGGTCATCAACCGCCTCGTCGCCTCCCGCTCGCTCGGTGACCTGACTGGCGGCGAGCCGCAAGCCACCACCAGTACGCTCGGCGATGCCGGGCTGGCTGGGACTATGGCTCAGCTCAACGCGGACTTCGCGGTAGCCGAGGGGCGGCTGGGGCTGAATAACCCCGCGGTGAACAACACGCTCTTCTCATTGCGCGGCGAGCTCTTCCGGATCTTGGACAATCCCACTCAGACTGCAGATGACAGTGCTTGGCAACAGAGGCTCGAGCAGCACATCGTCGCGGATGTGATGGCGGATTCGGATGTGGCATTACTGTGCATGAACCTCAGAAAGCCGGATGGTTCTCCCGCTGTCTCTTATACACATCTGACGCTGCCGACGATCTACTCTGTGTAGATC
>OJHF01000008.1_pt1 | contig 96805 bp, 84 predicted proteins | sample 1594891 | NCBI WGS metagenome assembly OJHF01 (sample SAMN05416737, study PRJEB24817) | seawater metagenome | isolation source: Sea water | place: Canada:Atlantic | collected 2013-07 | reverse complement strand
GATTGCCTCTTGTCTCGTGGGCTCGGAGATGTGTATAAGAGACAGCCCCCGCCCAGCGCACGCGAGACGAGATGCAAGGCGACGGCGTCATTGGCCATTCCGGTCGGCGGAGTTGATTGCGGTTTCGGTTTCACGAGGGTCTCGCCCGCCGGAACGCCGAGCAGTCCGATATTGCGCTTCAGTGTGGCAAGTAACGTCTCCGTCCGGGCAGCCTCCGCGACGTGCATCGAATCGATGACCTTTCCATCGGGCGAGGTGAGGTAAACATGCACCGTCCCAGCCGACATTTTCCCATCGAGCGCCTCGCGATAGATGCGGGTAAATTCACGACGCTCCTCCGCGGGCTGCGGTCCCTTGCCGCGGTAGTCTTCATTCACGGCATAGACGGGCACGAAATGCGCATTGAGTAGCTTGATAACCTCTGGCTTCGAGAGCGGACCCGCCCTCATTACGAAAGCTCCGCCTCAACAACGACCGAGATTGATGCGTCCATCGTGGGTAAAGAGAAAGACTGGTCGCCGGTGTTTCTTTGCCAGTTGCAGTGCGTAGCGGATGTCGTCGGCCCAGCCGATTTCATCGAGGCGCTTTTCCTCCGGCCTCGGCTGCAATACTGCGATTCGTTTCGAGACCCAGGCGGGCAGTTCGGCGTCGCTGGCGATGGGTTTCTTGGTCTCAGCGGAGGTGCCAAGCGGCGAGATCGCCCATACCAAGGCCACGATGACTGTATTCAAATGAGATCTGGAGTGCATCACTCTGATACGCTTCAAGATCAGGTATTGGTCAGGCTATTTCTTTTATCATCCTCGCTATCACAAAAATTGAAATCAGATTCAGGAACAGCTTAGTCCTTCCCCGGTGCAGCCTTCTTGAGTGAACTCAAAGAACCTTTCATCCTCATTCGAAACCCGGTAAGATGCGGGAAACGATGAAAACCTTAACCCACATCCTCCTCGCGGCTGCCGCAGTTCTACCATCAGCGACATTGCTCGCTAATGAGCCGCTCCCACCGGCGGAGCTCGACCGCCTGCTCACCGTGATCAAACCGCAATCGGGCGAGAGCCCGTGGCGCGAGATCAATTGGCTGACCGACGTCACCGAGGCACGCCAGCGCGCGATCGCCGAAGACAAGCCGCTGGTGATCTTCACTGCCGCCGATGGCAGCCCGCTGGGTCGAACATGAGGAGCTTGCACGGGAAACCGCGCCCGGTGGTACACCGGAACTCAAGTCGAACCAGAATACGTCAACAAGCACTTCATCCCGCTCGCGTTGGACACCTACTTCCGCGGCAATTCCCACGAGCTCGAATTCTGCAAGTCAGCTGGAGCTGGAGGCAACCACCTCGTTGCCGTGACCGCAGCAGGCCATCCCATCGGCGATGGCAATGGCCACCGCGGGCATGTTCGTTTGCTCGAAAAAGATCTCGCCCCGCTACTCACCGCATTTCGAGAACTCCCGGATAGTACTCGCAAACCCCAACTCCCCGATCCAAAATCGGCGACACCCGCAAAACGATCCGTTCCAAAAGCCCCGAAGAACGGGCTCGTCGTGCGCGGCTATTGCACCTACCTCAAGACCGACGAAAATGGAAAAGCGCAGCGCGCCAAACGACTTTACTATCAGCAAAATCCCGACGCCTGGGCTGCTGAAACGCAAAACGACATGCTGTGGCTCACCGAGGCGGAGTGGCGCTCGCTCATTCCAAAAATCGGCGCGACCGGCACAGAGATCATCGTCCCAAAGGAGATCCAACGACGCTTCTTCAGCACCATCGGCATCGACTACATGGAAGGCAGCGTGAATGCTCTGCCACTGCGGGAATCGGCCATGACGGTCACCTTTGAAAAGACAGGACAGCTGCGTATCGACGGTTACGGAAAGATGGGGAAAGCCTACACCGATGAATCAAAGAAAGATCCCCGCACCCGAGGCTGCGAACTATCGCTGAGCGGGTATATCCAATACGATCCAGACCTAAAAAAGATCACGGACTTTAACCTGGCCGGTATCGGCGAGGCCTGGGGAAACAAAATGGAATACACCAGGCGCGAGATCGGTATCCCGGGACCGCGATGGAAATATGGCATCGCCTGCGAGCTCGTGACCGGAACTGCCCCTAATGACCTCATCCCGCCCTACAACATGCTGCACTACGGCGGTAAGATGAAATACTTCGGAGAATAATAAGAGTAGTGACGAAAGCTCACCTCATACTTCCTCAAGCATCGAAGTAGCATCGCCGAAGGTTCCCGGTCGCACATCCATCTTGTCCATCAAGGAGAGGTAGAGCCGGCACATCTGGCGTTCTGATTCCCCCTTGTAGTCGAGCACTCGTCCGCCCTTGATCCGACCGCCGGCACCACCAAGGATTGCAACCGGAAGCTGAGTCGCGTCGTGGTTGCCGGTGAGCATCGAGGAGCAGAACATCAACATCGAGTTGTCGAGTGCTGTGCGTTCCCCCTCTTGGATCGCATCGAGTTTACCGGCAATGTAGCCAACTTGCTTCAGGAAAAACTGATTCACCTTGAGCCAGTCTGCGGTGTCGCTATGGGACAAAAGGTGGTGAATCATGTAATCGACACCAAGATTTGGGAAACGCAGCGAGGAGTGATCGTTGTTCAACTTAAGCGTGCAAATTCGCGTTGTGTCCGTCTGGAAAGCGAGCACCAGAATGTCGCACATAAGACGCATATGCTCGGCAATGTCCTGCGGAATTCCATCCGCCGGGCGCGGGATATTTGGTTCGCTCAGCGTTGGGCGCCAGCCCTGGAACTCGCCGCGCTTACCAGCATTCTCAATCCTGGTTTCGACTTCGCGAACCGAGTCGAGGTACTCGTCGAGCTTCCTCTGATCGAGCGAACTCACCTTGCGTCGCACGTCTTTTGCATCCTGTAAAACAGCGTCGAGAACACTCTGATCCCCCTTGCTCGCGGTGTCCTTGAACAAGCGGTCAAAGGCGAGGGCAGGATACAACTCGAGGGGCGTCGGTGTTGTCGGAGAACTCCACGAGATGTGCGAACTGTAGAGCATCGAGTAATTCTTGTGCACCGACGGGTTCGATTTCTCGCAACCGAGCACCAGACTGGGAACCTTGGTCGAGCGCCCGTGATGCCTGGCCAGGAGCTGATCCACACTCATGCCCGAGCGGATCTCTCCACCAGACGCAAGCGGCGCACCGGAGAGCAGGTTGCCAGTCTGCGAGCTGTGAATATTCCCCTTTTGCGCTTCAGCGTTGTGGAGGCCGCGGATGAACAACAGTTTCTCACGGTAGTCGGCGATCGGGTCTAACACTTTTCCCAACTCCATCGCTTTACCCTCGCCCTTCGCCCACCATTCCTTCGAGTGGAAGCCGTTGCCGGAGAACAAGACGGCCAGTCGCACCGGAGCCTCGCTCCCGGGTTCGCGTGCCTTTCTCTCGTCACCCCAGACGGTAAGCGATTCCATCCATGGCAAGGCCATCGTCACTCCTGCTCCACGGAGGAAGGTGCGACGGTTAAAGAGGTGGGATTTGTTTTTCATTATTTGATGGGGTGATCACGATCGCGGATCTCGCGGAATTGACGACTGCGGACAATCCCCTCAACGATCTGGGAGATCCTAAAATCATTTTGCGCAAGCTGCCACTGAATCTCGTCGAGCAAGGGCTCGTCGCTCAAGAGCACGCTACGACCGAGGGCGTAGCCGAGAAGCTTACGGGAGAACTGACGCACGAAATCATCTTGGCGTTGGTTTAGAAGATAGTCACGCAGCCCATCGATGCCGGTGAACTGCGTGCCGTCGAGGAGCTTCGCACTTGCGTCGATCGGCAAATCGGCACTGTCTTTCAAGCGGAGGCGACCGATGGCATCGTAGTTCTCCAGAGCAAAACCGAACGGATCGATCCGATCATGGCAGCGCGCGCAATTGGGATCGCTGACGTGCCGTTCGGTCAAAGCGCGCTCGGTGAGTCCTTTCGGAGGTGCATCACCAAGCACAGGAATCCCTTTCGGCGGCCGCGGCAATCGTTCACCAAGCAAGGTCTCGCTGATCCATGCACCGCGCAGGATTGGACTGGTCCGCGAAGCACCGCTCTGTTTGGCGAGCGTCGCACCGAATCCCAAGACCCCACCGCGCCCTTTTGCACGAACGCCTTCGACCCTCCTCCACCCGGCATCGTCAGAACCGCCGATCGCGTAGTATTTGGCAAGTGTGCCGTTTACAAAGGTGTGGTCTGCGTTGAGTAGATCAAGCACTGCTCCGTCGTGCTGGAAGAGGTCGGTGAAGAATCGCACCGGCTCTTCACCGAGAGCGTTGCGGACAGCAGCGAATTCTGGAAAGTGACGTTCGCTCTTCTCGTCGAAATCACCGAAGTCGCGCACATGGAGCCACTGGCTGCCGAATTCAATGGCGAGACGTCGCACGCGCTTGTCCTTGAGCATCCGTTGAGTCTGGGCCGCGATTACATCGGGATTTGTCAACTCTCCGGCGGCAGCGAGCGTCATGAGTTCCTCGTCTGGAGCCGAACTCCAAAGGAAGTAACTTAAGCGTGATGCCAGTTCAAAGTCGTTCACCGGTGCCGAAGTTGTTCCGGACTGCGGGCTCTCCAGTTTGTAGAGAAAAGCTGGAGCTACGAGGATACGAGCGAGAGTGAGACGGGCAGCCGCCTCATGTGATAGTTCCTCTTTGCGAAGTTTTTTATAGAGGGCTCGCAGATCGCGTTTCTCTTCGATGGTGAGCGGCCGACGCCACGCCTGTCCCGCGAGGGCGAGAATGCTTTCCAGGTGGTTTGGCTCCCCCGCGATACGCTCTTGTTTGAAAACTTCCGCTCGCTGTTTGATTGGTTCGCGCATCGGCGTGAAGGCACTCGGATCGGCGTCTTGGGTCGCGAATTGCCAAAGCTGTTCGAAGGCATCGACGAGCTGCAAAGCGTCCTCGCTGATAAAGTGGAGTTCGCTCCAGAGCCTATCGAGTTGTTTCGCTTCAGTCTCGTCGAGCATCAGACGATGCAAGTGGTGATCTTCGCGATAGAAGAGAGTGAGGGTCACCACTTCATCGACCGGAACGATTTTGGTGTAGCAGAGTGCCGCCGGGAAGAGATCCCGGAAGGCCTCGATGTCAGCGGCGAGACGGCCCCGCACTTTGCTGCCGTCGTTGACGATAATAGGAGCCGAGGATTCGACTGGCACTAAGCCATCACTCCACATTTTTTTGCCGCCCTTGGGATTGTTTGAGCCAGCAGTTGGACCGGACGTTTCCACCGGAGGGGTGAAAAGCACGCGCATTTGTACACTGGCCTCTTTCCCCTCTTGTGGATGTAAGCTGACGCGGGTGACAAGTTCCGCTCCAGCAGCCAGAGCAGCGGGAATGCGGTAGGTGAGAGTCGAAGGTGCCGTCGCTCGGAGGTCTCCAGAGCCAGCCTTGATGCCGGGTGCGCTCTTTCCCCATTCCAAGGGACCGTTCCAATCGAGAAGAGTCTCGCGCAAGGACTTGTCCGCTTCCCCGGCGGGATTTGAAGCAAGTAACACCGCCTGCACTTGACCAGCGGCCGTCTTTAATTCTGCCGTCGTTTTACCATCGATCACCGCCGTTCGCCAGTTTGCCAAAACCGAAGCGGGAGGAATCACGCTTTTCGGAGCGCCATCAGTTTCTGATGCACAGAAGTGCCAGACATCGGCATTGCCAAAGACGTCAGCCAAAGGATTGCTATCATGCAGGCGATCAACCACTTGCTCCGCCAGATCCCATGAGCGCTTCTTGCCACCAACTTCGCGGATCGTTAGCCCGACGACCGTAGAGTCACAAACATGATCACGATTTCGTGGGTTGATCGCGAATTTCACCAGATCGCCGGGCAGCACTGCGAACTCGGTTTTCGGATCAAACTCCTTTCGGGTACCATTATCGATCGCTCCATGGGCGAGGGTTGCAATTCCAGTCCGGCTCACCAAGTCCACACGCCACTCGACGCCGTTGCCGCAATTGCCATCGGCATCTGCGACAAGCCCGCTGAGTCCGATCTTGCCCGCGATGGGGCTGCGCCAATAGACGATAGCCTCCTTGGTCGGCGACGGATGCATAATCACGCTGCGACCGGGCATGTTGAGCGTGCTGAAGTTTGCCGCCTTCTCTGAGGCATTGCCGGTCAAGCTGGGCGTCTGTGCCGAACCCCACCCACGGATCTCGGGATTACCTGCGACCTTGACGTGTTTTTCGATAAAGTGGCCCTTGGCTTTTGGCAAAACCGATTGCCCGAGTTGCACCAGCGAGGCCCAGCGACCGGCCATGGTGACATCGAGTTCCTTGAGCTGCGCAATCTCATGAACTGGCCTCTTGCTCCGATGGGATTCTGCAAGCAGCTCGAGGTAGGCACTTGTCCGACCCAATTCCGCAGCCATGACTTTGCCCACCCGTTGCACCAGAGACGCGGCATCGGCGAGCGAGACCGGCGGACGTTTTGGGTGGACAATCTTCGGGCTTTGCCAGATCGCGACATCGCCCTGCTTCCCGTCGCCGGCATCGGAGGTGTGAAGGTAGAGCGTAAGGTCTTTACCTTCAGCGGGAGTCGGTAATTTAACCCTGAGTTCCTTCGAGGGGACCAGCGGATCGACAGGCTCCTGCCACGCCCTGGGTCCATCACGTTTCCCAATGTGACCGACGGTGGTGAATCTCCATAGCGAACCCTGCCAACGGGTGATCGCATCTGTCAGAGTTTGTGCGTCCTCTGGCTTTGACTTACGCCATTGACTGCGGATCGGATCCAGCAGAAGCGATGGCTTCGTGTCATTCAAGGCCTTCCAAAGCTTGCCGAGATACTTCGCATTCACGCCATGATCACGCGCGACTTCTGCGATGTTTTTTCTTCCCGCAAGCAGATCCGCCCGTTCTTCCAAAGTCACCGCAAGATAGCGACGCAAGGGCAACACTCCGCCGTCTTTCGTATCAAATTTGATCCCCTGGAGGTTGACTGCCGTCCCGCCTCCCGCATTGGAGAACTTGCCATAGAAAGCGCGGATCTCCGCGAGCTTCTCGTCCGTCAAATCGCGACGCGTTGTTTTCTCGGAGAACGCGATTCCGTCAGGGAGGAACACAGCGTGTTTCGAAACCTCCTTCGCAGCATCAAGGTACTTCGTAAACAGTGATGGCGACATCACGAGGGCGGCTCCGGCATTAGTGAAACCTTCGCCAGCGGCCCCATCGACTGGAAATTCGTGTGCCGAATCGAGAGAATCGACCCCGGTAAGATCTCGAAGACTATAGGTATATTCCGCATTGGAAAGCCGCCGAACAACCACCGGCCCCGGGTCGCCAGCATTGGCCTCGCCAATCTTCCGCAACGTCGAACGCACCCAGGCGAGAATTTCAGTTTTCTGCCCCGCCGATGGTTGCTGCTTCTTCTTTGGCGGCATCTCACCAAGTTCCATCTGCTCCTCGACGAGCTGCCAGATCTTCCCCTCGCTGCGGATCGCCTCAAGCGAATCGAATCGCTCTAGATCCAACTCCCCCTCCTGTTCCTCGGTCGAGTGGCAGTCGAGACAGAATTTCTCCAACAGCGGCCGGATCTCGGCCTTGAACCTACCGACATCATCTTTATCTGCAGAGCAGGGCAACGGCAGGAACACGATTGCGAAGAGAGCAGCAATCTGACGGAAAGATGGAAGAGAGCAATTCATCGTTATGGATTATACAATCTCCAATCCGCGCATCGTGCCGTTCGATGTCGCAAACTTGTCGGTGTCGATTCCGAGCCGGTGCAACATCGAGAGGTAGAGGTTGGCGAGTGGATAGTTGTTGTCTTTGTCGAAGCCCAGGTGCTGCCCGTGTTTGAAACCACCACCAGCCAATAGCACGGGAAGGTTCACGTTGCTGTGTGAGTTGGCGCTGCCCATCGGTGTACCATAGAGAACCATGCTCCGGTCCAGCAAGGATTCATCTCCCTCTTTGGTTGCCGCGAGCGCGGCCAGGAAATCGTTGAGAGCATCGAATTGCGCCTCTTCCTTCCCCCGCAGCTCGGCAATCGCCTCTGGCCGGCCACCGTGGTGAGTAATATTGTGGATCACCGTCGTGTCGATAAACAGCGAGACAATGCGCGTGGAATCAGTCTCTAACGCGAGCTTCATCACCTCGAACATCAGGCGGGTTTGCGCCACGAACTCCCGCGGATCATCGATGTCGCTCGGCGCTTTCGCATCGATTTTCGGTTTCGGTTTGTATTCCCAGGCCTCTGCCGCATGCAGGCGCTTCTCCAACTCGCGCACCGAAGTCTGGTATTCGTCCATGCGGGACTGGTCGGGTTTGGAAAGCGAGCGATTCAAGCGGTGCGATTGATCGCCGACGAAATCGAGCATGCTACGCCCCTGCCGCAGGGCATCCACATTGGCTTCCACCTCTTCCGGATTGCCTTGGTGAAAAAGTTTTTCAAACAGTTTACGAGGGCTACGTTCAGACGGGATCGGAGCACCGCTACGGGTGTAGCTGAGCGTCGAGCCCTCATTCGACATTGCGAGGACCAGCGACGGGTAACGCGTCTCGTTGCCGATCTGTTCAGCGGCATACTGGTCGAGCGACACCCAGTTGCGAAAGCCACCCCGCTCGGGATGTGGCGTGCCGGTGATAAAACACCGTTCGGCCGCATGCCCGCCGGTCACGCCCGGATGACTAACTCCAGAGAACACCGTAAGCTCGTCGCGATGTGCTGAGAGCTTTTCCAAATACGGGCTCAGTTCGTAATCTCGCCCGGTCGCAGTGGGAAAGAAGAACTGTGGCAGGATACCCATGTTTGTCTCGATGGCGATCATGCGACGCGGAACTGGCTGGGCAGCGCCCGCGCCAAATACCGGCCTCATCGCTTCGAGTAAGGGCAGGGCCATCGTAACTCCGGCAGCACGGAGAAAACTGCGACGCGGCAAGGTTCGTTGATTGCCAATATGGAAGGTATGAGTGCTCATTTTGATTCGGTTGATTTCAGGGCAACGCCCTTTTTTTCCAGCGCTTCTTCTAAAGCGAGGCGCTTGGTTTCTTGAAGATCGATGAGCGCCGTCACTTTACCGTCCTTGAAGCTCGCGGTGGCTCGGGCCACTCCCTTGAGCTGGTAAATGGCCCGATAGGCGGCGTAGGAACAGGCCTTGCAATCGAGCCCTGCCACGTCGATCTCGATTCGTGACAACTTATCCTTGGAAATCTCCGCAGGCAGCAGCGCAGTCATTGTGTGCCTAGTTGCGTTCTTTAACTTGCTGTCGATCGCACTCCGGATCTGTTCCGGCGCGGCATTAGGTTTGAACGGCTCGTCTCCTGTTTCGAAAATAAAGGTGACCTTGGCAGTCTCGTAGTCCATCGATTTGATCTCGACCCGTTCAATTTTTTCAACAGCGCGCCGAAGATCCTTCACGCGATCTTTCGAGAACAAGCCGGTGACACGCAAGGTGAGTTCGCCAGCCTGGGTCGAGGCCGCAAGGACCATGAGGAGTATTGTAATCAAAGATTTCATCGAGTTTTAAAGAGTGAGCTTAGAACCAGTTCGTGAATGAGCGTGCGGGTGCCCCCGCCCTTTTCTTCCGTGCGTTCGGCGAGGGCGTTGATCTCGGCACGGTCGCTGAATCCAATCGGTCGCCCAATGGCATAGGTCGCCAATTGTCTTGCGAGATTCTCCAACAAAGATTTCGAATCAACAGCGGCGAGTTCGATGAATTCATCGATCCCGGAGAACTTTCTCCCGTCCGGTAATTTACCGCTCGCATCAACTTGCGGACCGAGTTTGAAACCAATTCCGATGAACGGATCAATCGATCCACGCGCAGCCGGATCGCCGGCCCCGATAGAGCGGTAGCGCTGGCGAAATCCGCCGATCACGTCGAAGCTCTCGAGCGCAAATCCCGGTGGGTCCATCTTCCGATGGCAGCTGGCGCAGATTGGATCGGAGCGATGCTTTGTAAGTTGTTCGCGGATCGTGCTCGCACCACGCACATCTGGTTCGATCGCCGGGATGTTAGCCGGCGGTGGATCAGGCGGGGTTCCAAAAAGACGATCCAACACAAAGGCCCCGCGCGGCACTGGCGAAGTGGTGGTACCATTGGCGGTGATCTTCAATATCGAGGCCTGAGTGAGAAATCCGCCACGCCGTGGAGAGTTGGCCGGCAATGCGACTCGGCGAATTTTCGGTCCCTTCACATTCTCGATACCATAGTGGACTGCGAGCTTTTCGTTCAGCATCGCAAAGTCCGACTTTACCAAGTGCGTCGCATCCAGATTCGCGTCGATGAGTTCACGAAAATAGGCGCGAGTCTCGGCGACCATCGAATCCTGCAAGTATGCACTAAACTCAGGGTAGAGTTTTTTGTCGGGGTCGTTGGCCGCAATCGCACGAAGCTTCAACCACTGGCCAAGGAAATCTTCAACGAATCGATCTAACTTCGGATCGGCCAGCAGGCGCGCGACCTCGGTACCGAGTGAATCTTTGAGCTTCCCCGAAGCAGCGAGTTCGAGCAATTGCGCATCTGGCTTCGAATTCCAAAGAAAATACGAGAGCCGACTGGCGAGAGCTTCGTCATCGAGTTCCCCAAGTGGCTCGACATGATACAGAAAATCCGGCGAGCACAAGGCAGCACGGTAGGCCCATCGCATCGCCGTTTCAAAGCAATCGCCTGCATCCAGTCGAACTTTCACTTTTGCGACGTAAGCATCGCGCACCTCCTCCTCGACCGGCCGACGAAAAGCTTTGGGAAGGAAATCACCAAGCAGACGGTCCGCATCCTGCAGCGGTTCATCGCTATGCACCGTCCACAAGCCCTGGCTCGGATTCGGGCGGTTTTGGCCGGCCCCAATCTGCCGCACTACCTTCCGGCGAGGCGGCTTCGAAAGCTCCTTCCCCTCGACCAGCTGTAACTCGCCGAAGAGAAGCCGATGTGCACGCGGTGGCCAAACTTCGTGAATTGGGCCTTCGACATCGAGCCAGTCGACTGCAATCCCCGGCCCGGTGAAGGCCATGGCACGCCCCTTTCGACTATAGTTCGCCACCGGAGCCAGCGACGCAGCGTTGAATCCGAAAATTTCATTGTGATTGAGCCAGACCGTCAATCCGTGCTCCGTCGGCAGCAGAGAAGGCGCATCGAAATAGTCGACCACGTAGCTCGGATGCTGCCCGCCGCGACCGTCGCCCGTCAACTGCACAACCGACAATCGTGCCGCCTCCGTGCCTCGCGCTGGCAGAACCATGCCCTTGTCCCAAGCAAAACTCCATACCGACCAGCGCACCCTGTAGAGCCCGGGATCAGTTGTCACATGGGCCGCAAAATACGGGCTGAACGATTCGTCTTCGTGGCGGAAGAGTCCCACCGTGCTACCTCGTTCGAAGGAGCCCATCGCCTCGTGCGCACCTTCGTCGATGTGGCGGTGTTCTCCCGCTGGCGGGAATTCCGGGTCTGGTTTCATATCACGCAGAAGCACGCCATCGCCGTTGCCAAGAATGTGGGCAACGAACCCGCCGCGTTGTGCCAGCGAGAGACGCTGTTTTCGCACGGTCGGAGGTTTCGGCTGAGTGGCGATCGCGAGATCGAGCGTGTGGTCGGCTGCCTCGATATACTTCGCCATGTTGACATGTGAAATATCCAGCGCCTCCGCGTTTTTGTCGAAACCATGCGCGGAGCCATCCGGAGGGAGTTCACCTGCAAGGGCGATTCCCGGCATCTCGAACAGATCGCGGATTGTGTTTTCATACTCTGGCCGGGTCAATCGCCGGAGTCGTGTCAGTCCGCTCTCCCGCTGCTTGCTCTCTGAAGCAATCAACGAGGCGCTCAACCATTTCAGCAGTGCTGCCGATTCCTTCGCCGGCGGTCGCTTTTTCTTTTTCGGCGGCATCTCGCCCGCGTCAATCTTGTCATACACCTTCACCCAGAGTGCAAACCCTTCCGCGTTGGTGAAGCCCCTCTCCATTACCGTGAGGTCGAGCCCACCTTTCTTTTCGGTCGAATCGTGGCAGTCAACACAGTGACTTTCGATATAGCGACCAATGAGGTCATCGGTCGCGAAACCAGCAGCCATGACCATGCCGTGAAATAGGGTCACTAGAAAAGATACGCGCATATCAAAGTAAACGCTGATGCAGCTTGCTTTCTACACATTATTCTATTCGAATTCCATCTTCAGACGCCCTTTCCTCCTAATGCTTCACCGGAGTTGGCAAATACGAATACCAGGGAAACGAGCTTGGCACGCGAATCCCAATCACTGAATGATCGGTTCGCTCATTTTGCAAACTTCTGCCGCGCCCAGTTCTTAAACACGCCTTGCGCTTCCCCGCCCCCGCCAGGATAGCCGCCGTGTTGCACCATCCAGATCAGCACGAGTCCTTCATCTGGTCGGATCTCCATATTGGTCGCGTGCGCCCCACCGTGCCCGAACCAGTCGCCTCCGACCGAGAGCCCGAGTCCATAGCTTTGCTTGAGTGACTCAGGCGTCTGACGCTTGGTGAGCTCTTTGAACGCGGCTTCGCTCAAGTAGCGCTTTCCGGCGAACTCTCCACCACGGAGCAGCATCTGGCAGAACTTTGTGGTGTCCCCTGCAGTTGAAAAGAGCCCGCCAGCTGGCATCGGGAAACGACGGTGACGATCCGTGAGCGGCATCGTAAGTTGACCCAGACCGAACTCTTCCAAATTGGTTTTCGCCGCGTCCGGTCGATACGATTTCGCAAGGCGCGCAAGCTGTTCCTCGCTTGGCCAAAAAGTGGTATCCTTCATCCCAAGCGGGTCAAAAAAGCGTTCTTGCATGAAGTCCTCGTATTTCTTTCCGCTAACGACCTCGATGATCCTCGCAGCGATGTTGATGCCAGCATTGGAGTATTGGTAGTGGGTGCCGGGTTCGGTTTGCAGCGGCGTCATGGCATAGCTGCGCACGGCTTTGTCCAGCGGTAATCCATCGAGCGTGGGCTCTTCGATCGCAGATTTGAACGGCAGACCGCTGGTGTGACTGAGCACCTCGCGAATCGTGACTGGATGCCCTGGTTTTTTCAGCAAAACATGCTCGCCATCTCTTTCGGCAACGACCATCTGCCCACAAAATTCGTGCAGGTGTTTTTCGACCGGGTCATCGAGTTGCACTTTGCCCTCATCGACCAACATCATCACGGCAGCTGCTGTCATCCCCTTCGTTTGCGAGGCGATCCAGAACATCGCATCAGTGTTCAGTTTCCGACCGGCCGCGATATCCGCAAACCCTACCGCATCGACGGCGAGCACACCGTCCTTATCGGCCACAAGTGCGACGGCTCCGGCGAGTTCATGCTTGTCCACAAATGGTTGAAGAGTATCGACGGAAGATGGCAACGGTTTCGCTGAAATTGGCAAAGACGTCAGCAGGGCCATGAGGAGAAAGGAATTTTTCATCGGTTCTATTTATTGAATTGAATATCCACTGAGGAAACCGGTCCGATCACTCCGAAGGCGTTAACGGTTCGCACCTCCAAATGGTTCTCTCCATCCTTCAGCTTCCACTCGAAGCGATCACCTGTCGGTTTCCAATCGCCGCCGTCGCTACGAGATTCAAATCGTTTGAAGTTTGGTGTCATCGTCTTCGAGGAAACGATGAGTTTGCCTCCTTCGTTTGTCAGGCTCAATGTCGATTGCCCAATTGGAAAATACGGGTCGCTTGCCGGATTGGCCGGCAGATCGCGGGTATGCCATTTGGTGCCTTCGCAAACCTTGTCATGGACGATGAACATCTTCCCGTAATCGTAACCGGAATCCATAATGTCGGTATTCGGGATGTAACCAATGAAACCATATTTATCGATTTCGTCCGGTTCAATCGTCAGATCACCGAAGCCCTGAAACGTCGCCAGATGAACCGGAAGATCGCCCTTGCGATAACGTTTCCGATCCTTGCCAACGACAATCACGAGCTCTTTCCCTTCGTTGTAAAACCACTCTTGTCTGATCTCCCAGGCATTCAGCGGAATTCCATCTTTCTCGAGATACATGTTGCTGGTCGGGTCGAGCATGATCCACTTGCGAAACTGATTGGACCAAATTTCCGTCGTGGTGTGTTCGGTCGAACCACCCTTCTGATTGACGCCTTGGTGTCGGCGTAGCGCAAGGGCACGATCCACCCAACCGAGGCTCGCCGCGGAGGAAATCATCACCTGGGCATACTGAGTGCAGAAGAAACTATGCCCCTCATCGAGCGCCGCAAGAACCTCCAAGGCTCCCCGGGAATCCTTCGATGGCCGACCAAACTTCTTAAATCGGTGGTGCACCCAATCCATCAGCAGGATCTGTTTCTCGAACTCGTCCTTTCCCGAAGCAATTACCTTGTCGAGCCCGTAGCGCTGGCGAAGTATTCTGAGCTTTGTGTTTTCTGAGGTATCGAATTTGAACCGCTTCGAGTAATCGCTCTCGATGAAGGGTAAGCTGACGAACTTTTCAACTTTCGCGCTGCGACCAGCCAGATCAACACTCCAAGATTCCTCGCACCCGGAGACACTTGAGGCCATCAGAGCCCCTATTCCCACAATTGTGATTAGACCTTTCATGCCCACTAGACTACGACGTTTGCAAGCGGTCGACGAGAACAACTCCTTTCTCCCCTTTCCGAAGACAGATTTGGGATCTCTCTGCCAAGTATGCAACAAATTACAAGTAACCGCACTCCCTTACTCCCCACACGGCCGACGCGTCCCTGTCTCAAGATAGAGAAGTGCCTTTTGGGAACTGGCTCCGGTGAGAAAGTGGTCCAGATTTCCATCAATCTCACTCCGGTGCGCTTCATGCCAGGAAACAATCGCTTCGCTGACACTCTTGAGAGCTTCAAGATGGGCCCCGGGATCCCGGTCCCGGAATTCATGATCGGCAATCACCGCAATCCGGGTTTCGAGGAGCTTGGCTAAATCAGGGAAGTTTATGAGAAAATACAATTAAGTTTTCCGTTAAAAACAATCTTCCGACAACTGAATTCGAAAAGGATTTTCGGCTACTTGAGGGAGTTGGAGTAGATTTGGAAACGTGGCAATAGCATTGAGCGACATCGACAGTCCGGCAAGCCAGCTCAATTCTTCCTCATAGTCGGCCGAATTTTCAAAGGTGTCTGGAACACCGCCCTCTTCGACCACCAAAGCGGTTCCCGCCTCCACCACCAAATCGTCGGCTTTCGCATCTCCACCTCCGCCTTCACACCAGATGGCAAACGCCTCTACCTCGCTGGCGGAGCCAACCAAGGCAACCCCAACGAAGAAAAAATGAGACCGCATCGTGATAAATTGTGTCTCCACCTCAACGTAACCAAAAGCTCCAGCTTTGGGAATCCCACCACCCCGTCCTCCCTCATCCGGGTCGTCCAACGGCGGCTTTCCTGCCCTTTCCGTCTAAAGAAGTGATCCATTCCACAATGCCGATGACCATAATCCGATCTTGTTTCCTCCTCCTTGTATCCTTCACCGTGACCACCGTGGTTTCGGCCAAGGAACCGTTTGAGGCCTTTCTCGAGACGCATTGTGCCAGCTGCCACGGCCCGGACAAAAAGAAGGGGGATCTTCGCTTCGATCAGCTCTCGCGCAATTTCCGAATGGGCGAAGACAGCCATCTTTGGGCGGAGGTGGTCGAAAAGGTCAACAGCGGCGAGATGCCTCCGGAAGACGAGCCGCAACCGAAGCAGGACGAAATCGCGACATTCATCGCTGAACTCGACGCGAGGCTCAAAGAGGGCAAGGCGGCGCGGATGGCAGCGCGTCCTGCGGTGGCACATTATCGCCTGAGTCGGCAGGAGTATCAGAACACCGTCTATGACCTGCTCGGAGTGCGCTACGATCCGACGAAACCAGGCGAGTTGAATGAAGACACCCTGTGGCACGGGTTTGAGCGTATCGGCTCGCAGCTCTCGCTTTCCCCCTCGCATGTGGATCGCTACTACCGCGCCGCGGAACTCGTGCTGGACCGCGCTTTTCCTGCGGCTTCCAGCGAGGCTCGCAAAGTCCGTAAGACGGCGGCGGAGCTGCGCTACGACGGCGGCAAAAAACAACAGAAGGTGCTGGACCGGTTCGGCATCAAGCGCCCGCTTCGATACCTCCTTTTCCCCGGCCGAGTCCAGTCTGCGCTCCAGTCTCACTGGCTTGGCCAAACAGGTCCGGAACACAGCGGGCTTTACAAACTCCGCCTCCAGGCCAGTGGAATCCGCCCTCCCGGTGGTCAGCCCGCCCACCTCAGCATCGGCAAGAAAACGAGTGAGGAGAACGTGGAGGGCCTCATCGAATTCGACATCACGGCCCCGGAGGACAGTCCGCAAGTTTATGAGTTCGAGATCTTCCTCGAGATGCCCACGAGCCTGGACTTCGCCGTGGTGGCCACCGATGTGGTAGACCGAAGGGCCGGCGCCGCCTTCCGCAATGCACTTACCAGCCGGGGCGGGCATATTTTCACCCACAGCAGCGAAACTCTGCTGCTGAATCCGAACTCCCCACAGATGTTCGATGAAAAAGGAAACGGTATCTTTTCAACGGTGATCCTCGATTGGATCGAATGGGAGGGCCCGCTGGTCTCGGAGGCGGAGAAGACCCGGCGAAAAGGCGTGCTGCCGTCGGATAACGCCGCACTCGATGTCGTCGCGGAGCATCTGCAACGCTTCGCCGAACGCGCTTGGCGGCGGCCGGTGGAGAGGGAGGAACTGGAGAACTACCTGAAATCCTACCGCTCCGATCTCGAAGCGGGTGAAGAGACGGCCGATGCCTATCGCGGGACGCTTCTACGAGTGCTGACGTCCAGAAACTTCATCTACCTTGTCGAAGGCGACCCCGTCGCTCGCGACCGTCTCACGAATTCGGAACTCGCTTCGCGGCTCTCGTATTTTCTCTGGAGTTCGATGCCGGATGAAGGCCTCTTCGCCGCAGCCAAAGGTGGAGCCCTGAACGGCGATGGACTGCGGAAGGAAGTGGACCGAATGTTGGCGGACGAGAGGATCAACCGCTTCATCGACGACTTCTCGCGGCAGTGGCTGCAATTGCACCGGGTCGGTATGTTCCCGCCGGACAAAAAGCTCTACCCGACCTACGACGACTGGCTCGAGACGAGTATGCGGGCCGAGCCGGTGGAATTTTTCCGAGAGATGCTCGCGAAGAACCTGCCAATCGATCAATTCCTCGATTCAGACTGGACCGTAGTCAACGCCCGCCTCTGTGATTTCTACGGATTGCCGGAGCCGAAGATCGGCGACTTCCAGCGCGTCTCGCTCCAACCCGGGGATCGACGCGGCGGCCTGCTAACAATGGGCGCGGTGCTTGGACTGACCTCGGACGGCACACGTCATCGCCCGGTCCACCGCGGCGTCTGGCTCAGCGAAGTGATTCTCAACAAGACCCCGCCGCCGCCACCAGCGAACGTGGATCCCATCGAGCCCGTTCCGCCTGAAGGTGACAAGGTGACCGTCCGCCAGAGACTGGAGGCGCACGCCACCGACGCGAACTGTGCGTCCTGCCATGCGAATATCGATCCTCTCGGCTTTGCCTGGGAAAACTACGATGCGATTGGCCAGTGGCGCACCCGCGAGCATGTCCCAACCGGCAAGGGGCAGGATCCCTTGATCAATCCTGCCAGCGTGATGCCCGACGACCGTTCCTTCAGGAACGCCAACGAGTTCAAGCAATTGCTACTCGAGGACCGCGACAAGGTCGCGCGGGCCTTCATCGAACACCTTTCCACCTACGCCCTCCGTCGCGTGCTCACTTTTGACGACCAGGACGACCTCTCCGCCATCCAGACCGAGGCTAAAAAGAGCGACTACCGGATCAAGGACATCATCCGCGCCGTGGCCCTATCCGACCTGATCAAAAAACGCTGATCAACAACCAGGAACAAAGAACATTTATGAACTACCTCTCTCAATCCTGGCGGATCGACCGCCGCCACGCCCTCCGCGCGATGGGCACCTGCATCGCCCTGCCGATGCTGGAATGCATGATCCCGCTCCGCGCGGCCGAGAAAGCGACCGAATCACCCCGTCGCAGCGCCTTCATCTACCTCGCCAACGGCGTCCACTCGCTGAACTATCAGATCACCAAGCCGGGGAAGGATTACCAGTTCTCCCGCTCGCTCAAGCCTCTGGAGAAGCACCGCGATGTCATCACGCCCATCAGCGGACTGCACCACCCCGGAGCCCTGGGTCACCATCACAATTGCATCGACGTCTTCCTGACCGGCGGGAAGCTCGGCCCCTCGGATCGCAACACCATTTCCGTGGACCAGAAGATGGCGGAAGTCACCGCGCAACACACCCGCTACCCCTCGATGGAGATCGCCCTCACGCAGGGTTCCCTCGCCTGGACCACAGATGGCGTGCAATTGCCTGCGCTGCGTCGTTGCAGCGAAATCTTCGCGTCCATGTTCGAGGAACCGAAGGGCGGCATCGAGGCCCGTCGAAAGGCTCTGCGCCGCAAGGCCAGCGTGCTCGATGACAACCTCGCTGAAGTGCGCCAGCTGGAAAAAAAGATCGGCGCGGAAGACAAAGGCCGCCTCGACCAATACCTCACCTCTGTGCGTGAGGCGGAGATCCGCACCCGGCGGGCCGATACGTGGCTCGATACGCCGCTTCCTGATATTTCCGGCACCGATCGCAAACGCACCAACCGTGACATTCCCAAGACTCAGGCGGGCGACTATTTCCGCACCGTCTATGATCTTATGGTGCTCGCCTTTCAGACGGACCTTACCCGCGTGGCCACCTTCAGCCTGGGCGGAGAGGGGGACGCCTTCTCCATCCCTGAGATTGGCATCACCGAGTCGCGCCACCAGCTCAGCCACCACGGGGGCGATGCCAGCTACATAGAGAAGCTCACCAGCTACGACACCTTTGCCATCGAGCAGTTCGGCTACTTTCTCACCCGGCTCGCGGAGACCAAGGACTTGACAGGGAAGCCGCTCTTGGGTTCGACAATGGCGCTCTTCGGCAGCGGCATGTGCTACGGCCACAGCCACGGCAACGCCAACCTTCCACTCGTGCTCGCCGGTGGTTCAGACCTCGGCCTGAAGCACGGTAAACATCTCGACCTCAACAAGTCGGCCGCCGGCTTCCAGGGCTACGCGCTCGACCCGAACGGAGCGCTCACTTCCGCGCATTACCAGATCTGCGGACGCCCCGTGAATACGGACGCCCACATGAGCAACCTGCTCCTCCTCATGGCCCAGCGCATGGGCGTGGAAGCTGACAAGTTTGGCGACAGCAATAGGGTGATGGCTCTGTGATTCACGGCGAATTTTTCCGCTAATCTTAATCTCTGCGGCAGGTCGGGGAAGGGGATTAAGAGTAAGATTAAGATTAGGAGTAAGAGTAAGAAATTTGATATGAGGCGGTTTGACCACGAAAAGCTGAACGTTTACCAGGAATCCATTGTTTTTGTGGGGTGGGCGGCTGACTTGTTAGAGTCAATCCCGAAGTCGATGGCGGTATACAATCAGCTGGATCGAGCTTCGACATCGGTTCCTTTGAACATTGCCGAAGGTAACGGTAAATTTACTCCAAAGGACCGATGCAAGTTTTTCGATATAGCCCGCGGTTCCGCGCTCGAATGCGCGGCTTGCCTGGATGTCCTCGTCGCGAAAGGAAAGATAAGTTCTGAAATCGCAGCAAACGGCAAAGCTTCTCTCGTCGAGGTCGTCTCAATGTTAGTCGGCTTAATCCGCGCCAATTCCCCCGACCGCAATGCATAGCCATTTTCATAATCTTAATCATACTCTTACTCCTAATCTCAGGTCGCTCGGCGTTGGCGTTGCACTACTCCTGGTTCTCGGTTCGTGCGCCGCAATCGCCGAAGAGAAACCTTTCCGCCCCGAGGCGGGGAAGTTCCCCCCTTTGGAAAAGGCGCACTCCTATCGCGGCGAACTGGTCTTCGTGGATCATGCCAACCGCCGCGGCAGCATCCGCGTGCAAGGGGATGGAAAATTTTACCGAAACGACCCGCAGCCCTTCGCCATGCTCCCCTACGGTGTCATCCGGTATCAGGGCGCTCCGGCGGATCTCCGGGATATTCCCCTCGGCACGGTGCTGCACCTCCGCGGCTTTCTCCCGCCGGACCCGACGACTTCGGTAGTGCCGGTGTTACCGGTAGACAACAAGGCGAAAGACGCGGGGCATTATCGTGGCACCGGCACCGCACCCGCCGAGAACCACGTAATCCTCCTAGCGGACGAGCCCAGCCACTGCCTTCGCGAGGGATTGGTCTGGAAGCTTAAGGAAGTGGAACTTAAGAACAACGAAGGGAAGATCATCGCCAGCCGCGAGCCGAAGGAAGGCGGAGACGGCGAGGCTAGCGAGGAAACGATGACCTTCGACGCCGCCACTCGCATCTGGCGCGGGCGCGAGCGTATTCGAGTCGTGGACCTGGTCGCCGAAGAGGCGTGGCCTGCGAGTGGCAAGAAACACCTCGGTGGGCAGGCCGTCCTGCTTGGAATCACCTGGAAACCCTCACCTGGCGATGGGCTAAATGGCGCTTTCACGCGCTTCCACATCTCGGACATCTGGCTGGACGACGCCGCCATTCAAAACGCCGCCGAGTTTCAGACCGAGGCGCACAAAACCTTCATCCGCAGCCGCTGGATGCCGGCCTGGGTCGATACCGTCGAGTATGGCAAGTTCGGCCGCGCCACCGTAACCGCGACGCTTTTCGGCGGCATGGATTCTTCTCTCTACGACGACTTCCGGAAAGGCGGAGAGGCACAAATCAATGGAGCCGAGAATACCTTGAAGCACACCGCCGGCCACTACGGGCCTTCCCACGTCGCGTCCACTGGCAAAATCCTTGGCGTCACCCAGGCAAGCGGAGAAATACCCCTGGGCAGCAGCGGCATTCAAATCCAATTTGAGACCGACCTGGTCATCGAGGGCATTCGCTCTGGAAGAGTCGTCCGTGTCCGCCCGGAAAGCTGGCCCAAGATGCAAATACCCCGCGAGGAATACCTATTCCAAAACAGCCCCGAGGACCGATTCCCGACTCCTGCCATCTTTCCGAAGTACTGACATCGAACCATGAGACAACTCAAATCTATCTGCTGGGTCGCCGCGCTCTACCTCGGCATTTCCCTCGCGAGCTCCGCCAACGCCGAAAGTGAAGTCGGTGGCGAACCTTTTCGACCCGAGACAGGAAAATTCCCTCCTCTGGAAAGGGCGCACTCCTATCGTGGCGAGCTTGTCTTCGTGGATCATGCCAACCGCCGAGGCAGCATCCGTGTGCAGGGGGATGGAAAGTTTTTCCGAAATGATCCGCACCCCTTCGCCATGCTGCCCTACGGCATCGTTCGTTATCACGGCGCACCGGCGGATCTCCGGGATATTCCCCTCGGAACCGTACTGCACGTCCACGCCTTTCTCCCACCGGACCCGAAAAATTCTGCCGTGCCCGTTTTGCCAGTGAAGAGTAAGGAAATTGATGCGGACCACAATCGAGGCGCAGGAATCTTCCCCGCCGAGAACCACGTGCTCCTCCTGGAAGACGAGCCCAGCCACTGCCTTCGCGAGGGGAAAATTTGGAAACTGAAGCAATTGGAACTAAAGGACAATCAGGGCATGATCATCGCCAGCCGCGAACCGAAGGAAGGCGAAGACGGCGAGGCTAGCGAGGAAACGATGACCTTCGACGGCGCCACTCGAATCTGGCGCGGTCGCGAGCGTCTCGGAGTGGGTGACCTCATCGACGAAGGCATCTGGCCCGCCAGCGGAAAGAAATCCCTCGATGGTCAGCCCGTCCTGCTCGGAATCACTTGGAAGCCCACGCCCGACGGCGTGTTCACCCGCTTCCACATTTCGGACATCTGGCTGGACGACATCGCGATGCAGCGCGCCACTCAAAATCAAACCGAGACGCACAAGGCCTTCATCCGCAGCCGCTGGATGCCAGCGTGGGTCGATACCGTCGAGTATGGCAAGTTCGGCCACGCCACCGTGACCGCGACTCTCTTCGGCGGCATGGACGATTCCCTCTACGCCGACTTCAAGAAGGATATTCCCGCCCTCATGAATGCGGTCGCAAACACCTTGAAGCATACCCACGGAGCCTATGGACCCGCGCACATGGCATGCAGAGGCCCCATCCTCCAGGTCACCATGACTCAAAGCGAGGTCCCTCTGGGGAGCAGCGGCATCCAGATTCAGTTCAAGACCGACCTGATCATTGAAGGCATCCGCCCTGGACGGATCGTCCGCGTCCGCCCCGACAACTGGCCCCAGGTCCAGGTGCCCCGTGAGGAATATGTCGGAGACAACATCGAAGCCCGCTTCCCCACCCCGGCCATCTTTCCGAAGTACTGATGCCTTCTCTGTTCAGTGTTTCTGAGTCTTTGTTCCTCGAAGGCGACTGGAACGCCGCCGTCTGCGTCCTCTTCTCAAATTAGAGTCCGTGGGTTCACTTCCATGAAAACCCAAAGACCGCAGACTCGTTGCTAGCGTTTTTGCGCTCAAAGATCTCACTGATACGACTCTCGAGTTCCTTCTTCCAAGCGCTGACTTGCGTCGGGGCAATGTCGTTATCTTTGGCGATTTGTTGAATCGTCTTCTGGTTCGCCATCGCATCCCTGGCGACGCGGGCTTTGAATTAGGCACTCAGGTGCCTTCTTTTTCGTCGACTCATTTGGTTTTATTTCAGGGTTGTCGCCCCCTAAAAGACCAGCTCAATTCATCAACAAGCTTCTGGCTCCGTTTCCTGGGGCCACTTGAAATATCCATTTCCCTCTTTTTTCCTAAGTCATATAAAATCAGCGATTCAACGACATTCTCCACTTGAAATTAAAGGCTTCGCCTTTAGGGTCTCGGTGTCCGGGATCGGGCGTGATTAATGTCATGAGTTCTTCTAAATGCTCTCTCTGCACCTTTACTAAATCTTCGATCGGTCGAAAGCTGGTAGTTGCCCTTACCGGACTCGCTCTAGTTCTCTTCTTGGCGGGACATCTCTCCGGAAACCTGCTCATCTTCGCTGGCGCCGAAGTTTTTGATGCATACGCCGAGTTCCTCCATAGCTTCCTCCATGGGATGGGCGTCTGGGTTGCTCGTATTAGCCTACTAGCCTGCTTCGTCATCCACATCTGGTTCACTGTTCTCCTAACAAGAGAGAACAAAAAGGCACGGACTCCTTATGTGCACGAGGCGACAGTCCAAGCATCAAAATCATCTAGAATAATGATCTGGTCTGGCCTCACAATTCTGGCCTTTGTCATCTTCCACCTCCTTCACTTTACCGTTCGCATCGACTCGGATCTTGCTGCGCTCGGCGAGGCCAGCCCTTGGAAAATGGTCATCCAGGGATTTCAAAACCCGCTTGTAACGATTTTCTACGTCATTGCGATGACCTTGCTCTGTTCGCACCTCAGCCACGGAGTCGCTTCGATCTTCCAAACGCTGGGCCTCCGCAGTAAGAAAACCGCTGGTGCCATCAAGTTCATCTCTTGTGCCTATGCCTTCGTTATCTACGTCGGCTTTATTTCCATCCCTCTTTCCATCTGGTTGTTCGGCTTTGGCCGCTAACCCCTGCTAATTCCCGCTATGAGTCTCGATAGTAAAGTTCCCACCGGTCCACTCGGTGAAAAATGGTCATCCCACAAGATGGGCTCCAAACTCATCAATCCTGCCAACAAGCGAAAGTTCAAGATCATCGTGGTCGGCTCCGGTCTCGCGGGAGGATCCGCCGCCGCAACTCTTTCCGAACTGGGATATCAGGTCGATTGCTTCTGCTATCAAGACAGCCCCCGCCGCGCCCACTCAATCGCCGCTCAAGGAGGAATCAACGCCGCCAAGAACTACCAAAACGACGGCGACTCGGTATTTCGCCTCTTTTACGACACTATCAAAGGGGGCGATTTCCGCTCCCGCGAAGCCAACGTTCATCGTCTTGCCGAGGTTTCCACCGAGATCATCGACCAATGTGTCGCTCAAGGAGTTCCCTTCGCCCGCGAATACGGCGGACTCCTCGACAATCGCTCATTTGGAGGAGCTCAGGTAAAACGCACCTTCTATGCACGCGGCCAAACCGGCCAGCAACTGCTCATCGGCTGTTACCAGGCGCTCTCTAAAGAGATCGCCAAAGGGGGAGTGAAAATGCACTCACGCACCGAAATGCTCGATCTCGTGGTAGTAGATGGCCATGCTAAGGGAATCATTGTCCGCAATCTCGTCACCGGTGAGATTACTTCCCACGCGGCCGATGCCGTTATCCTTGCGACCGGTGGTTATGGAAACGTTTTCTATCTCTCAACCAACGCCATGGGCTGTAATGTCATGGCCGCTTTCCGTGCCCATAAGCGAGGAGCCTACATTGCCAACCCTTGCTACACCCAGATTCATCCGACCTGCATCCCTGTCAGCGGTGATTACCAATCCAAGCTAACCCTCATGTCCGAGTCTCTTCGGAACGACGGACGCATCTGGGTTCCTAAATCAAAAGAGGACGCCGCCGCGATCCGCGATGGCCGCAAATCTGCCTCTGATATCGACGAAGATAGCCGCGACTATTATCTCGAACGTAAATACCCCTCTTTCGGAAACCTTTGCCCCCGTGACATCGCCTCCCGCGCTGCCAAAGAATGCTGTGATGAAGGCCGTGGCGTTGCCACCACCGGACTCGGAGTCTTCCTTGACTTTAAGGACGCCATCGATCGCGATGGAGAAGACGCCATCCGCGCCCGCTACGGAAACCTCTTCCAAATGTATGAGAAGATCTCAGGCGATAACCCCTACTTACAGCCAATGAAGATCTATCCTGCCGTCCACTACACGATGGGTGGCCTCTGGGTAGACTACAACCTCATGTCGAACCTTCCCGGACTTCACGTCCTCGGCGAGGCTAACTTCTCAGACCATGGCGCCAATCGTTTGGGCGCTTCCGCCCTCATGCAGGGCCTTGCTGATGGATACTTCGTCATCCCATCCACTATCGCCGTCTATCTCTCAACCCAAAAGGCGGGTGCTGTCACCACAGCCCATCCTGAATTTAAGAGGGCGAAAAACGAAGTGCGCGATCGTCTAAAAGCTCTCATCGAAATTAAAGGAGATCGCTCTGTCGATTCCTTCCACCGTGAACTGGGCCTCCTCATCTGGGACAAATGCGGCATGGCCCGCGATCGCGATGGCCTCGAGGAAGCTCTAAAGCGCATTCCTGCCATCCGTGACGAATTTTGGACCAATGTGCGGATCCCCGGATCTGTAAATGGCCTCAATGTTGAACTTGAAAAAGCAGGTCGCGTAGCCGACTTCATCGATTTCGCCGAGGTCCTCTGCCACGATGCCCTCAATCGCGAGGAATCCTGCGGAGGCCACTTCCGTTCCGAACACCAATTCGTAGAATCGGACTCTGAAGTGCAGGACGGCACCACTCAAACCGGCGAGGCCCGTCGCCATGATGATCAATTCCAGTATGTCGCCGCTTGGGAGCACACCGCTCCCGGCACTCCTCCTGTTTTGCACAAAGAAGAACTCGTCTTCGAAGAAGTCAAACCTTCCATCCGCTCCTACAAGTAAGTCATGTCACTCCTCAACCTAACACTAAAGGTCTGGCGTCAGGACAACCCGTCCGACTCCGGCCGTATTGAAACCTATGAGGCCAAGGAGATTCCGACTTCGGCTTCCTTTTTGGAAATGATCGATATCGTCAATGAACGCCTCATCAAGGACGGCCATGATCCCATTCATTTCGACCATGACTGCCGCGAAGGAATCTGCGGCATGTGCTCCATGACGATCAATGGCGTCCCCCATTCGAAGGAGCGCGGCACCACCACTTGTCAGCTCCACATGCGTAAGTTCTCCGATGGAGAGACAATCTACATCGAGCCCTTCCGCGCCAAGGCCTTCCCCGTCATCAAGGACCTCGTTACCGACCGTTCTTCATTCGACCGTATCATCGGTGCCGGTGGTTTCATCAGCGTTCGCACCGGCTCGGCACCCGATGCCCACGCCGTCCCCGTCCCAAAGCCCGATGCCGATGCCGCTTTCGACGCCGCTGCCTGTATCGGTTGCGGTGCCTGCGTCGCCGCCTGTAAGAATGCCAGCGCCATGCTCTTCGTTTCCGCCAAAGCATCTCACCTCAATCACCTTCCCCAGGGACTGGTCGAGAAGGACCAACGCACCCTCTCCATGGTGCGCCAGATGGATGCCGAAGGATTCGGAAACTGCACCAATCAATACGAGTGCGAAGCAGTCTGCCCGAAGGAAATCAGCGTCCAGCACATCGCGAAACTCAATCGCGACTACCTCGCTGCCAGTGCGCGGGAAGGAGTCTCCTAGCACAAGCGGTAGTAGAAGCTTTCAGCCTCCGCTACGGCTTGATTTGGGAGTTAAGTTTACTCCCTTCCCAAATAGAGCTAAAATAGAACCTTAAGGACAGTTCCGAAAAATCAATCGCCCTCGTTTATTTCCACCAAGGAATCCTCCAGAGTTCCACCCTCAGTGAAGACGTTTACCAAGCCCCTAAGAAGGTCCCCGCATCATCACTAGAGCCTCTCATGGAGGAGCTGAGTAGTATCGCAAAAGTGGCAGCCAGGACGACGTCACCCGTCAGACAAGCGATCTTCAGGCCGAAGTCCAAAATAAGATCGCCCTCCGAAATCGCCTTCGCAAAATCCTCAAACGAGCAAAGATAGTGTCCGACGTCCTCGAAATCGAAAAAGAACTCGCCAATGTTCAAACCGAACTCGATCAGCTCACCGGAATACTAAAATCACTCAGATCTCAAGTCTCCTCACGACCCTCTCGCTCAACATCGAACGTCTTTTTACCCCTCAATTTAAGGCACTCAAGGGCCATTCCTCAAGGTTAGAAACATTCCTTTTGGGGAAATGAAAGCTCCCCAACCACTCTTACGTTTTGTTCTCTTAGTATGAGCATCGATACCCGACGTCACTTCCTGAAAAAATCTACCCTCCTCGCTGGTTCCACCTTCGGATTCCCCGCCATCGTGAGCGGCCAGAACCTCAACTCCAAAATCCAGGTCGCCTGCATCGGGGTTGGAGGAAAAGGCGATAGCGATACCAAAAACGCTGCCAAATGCGGAGGCCATATCGCCGCCCTCTGCGATATCGACCGCAATACCGTCGACAGAATGGCGAAGACCTTCCCCAAAGCCTCAAAGCACTCTGACTTCCGCGAAATGCTCAGCTCCATCGGAGACAAAATCGACGCGGTCACCGTCTCCACCCCCGACCACCTTCATGGCGTTGCCTCCATCATGGCGATGCAAATGGGCAAGCACATCTACTGCCAAAAACCCCTCACTCAGACCGTTTGGGAATCCCGCTTCATGCGCAACCTCGCCCGCGAAAAGAAACTCGCGACCCAGATGGGCAACCAGGGATCCGCAGCCAATGGCCTCCGTCGCTCCGTCGAAATCATCCAGTCCGGTGTCATCGGAAATCCCAAAGAACTCCACGTCTGGACCAACCGCCCCGTCTGGCCACAGGGCCTCGAGCGCCCCGCCGGATCCGATCCGATCCCTGAAGGCCTCAATTGGGACTGCTTCATCGGGCCCGCCCAAATGCGCCCCTATAAAAAAGACCTTTACCACACTTTCAAATGGCGCGGCTGGTCCGACTTCGGCACCGGTGCCCTCGGCGACATGGCCTGCCACACCGTCAACATGCCCTTCCGCGCCCTCAAGCTCGGTTACCCCACCCGCATCGAATGCGAAATGGCCTCCCGCATTTACGACGAGACCTACCCCCTCACCACCCGCGTCCGCTTCGAGTTCCCCGAGCGCGAAGGCCTCCCACCACTCAAGTTCTGGTGGTACGATGGTAACCCCTCCCAATCATTCGACCCCATCCGTCCCAAGGCTTCTGTCGTCGCCGACGTCATCAAACTCCGTGGCGGAAAACTGCCCGGCAGTGGCGCTGTCATCATTGGTGACAAAGGCACCCTCTTTTCAGAAGACGACTATGGTCGCGAATTCTACGTCAAACTGAACGGGGAAAAAGAATACACCCACGCCAACAAGCATCCCGCCTGCCAAGGCGTCCCCCAGACCATCCCTCGCTCACCCGGACACGAACAGGAATGGTTCGACATGATGGAAAGCGGCAAGCCAGCCTACTCCAACTTCGAGATCGCCGCCTACCTCAACGAAGTCATCCTCCTCGGCTGCATCGCCCAACGAGTTGGCGAAGGCCACCCCATCGACTGGGACGGACCCAACATGAAGTCCACCAACAGCGCACTCGCCACCAGCCTCGTCAAGCGGAACTACCGGGACGGCTGGGACCCCAAAGTCTAAGCAATGGAACCGGGGCCTATTGCCCTTATTTCAAAAGAGCCAAAGATACCTTTCACACAAGCCCAGGGCAGAGCCCTGGGCTTCTTCGTGCCAGGCATCACGAACAACAACCATTCGCACCCTCGCCACCTTACCCAAAATTTACTCCCCCCCTCTCCAAACTCCTCCATTCTTGACACTCCCGCCACCATCAGGCACTCAAAAGACCTCCTATTATGAACAAACTCACTGTCCGTGATCTCGATGTTGCCGGAAAAGAAGTCCTCGTCCGGGTCGACTTCAATGTGCCAAAAAACGACGCCCTCGAAATCACAGATGACACCCGCATCCGTGCTGCCCTCCCCACCATCGAGCACCTCAGGTCCGCTGGTGCCAAAATCGTTCTGTGCTCCCACATGGGACGCCCTTCCGTCGAGAAGGAAGTAAAATACTCTCTCGCACCCGCTGCCGAACACCTTGGAAAACTCCTCGGATGCGCCATTGCCTTCGCCCCGGACTGTATCGGCGATGACGCCGAAGCCGCACGCGCTTCACTTTCAAAGGGTGACATCATTCTCCTCGAGAACACCCGCTACTACTCCGAGGAAAAGGCCAACGACCCAACCTTCGCCGAAGCCCTCGCCGGCGATGCCGAACTCTTCGTCAATGACGCCTTCGGCACCGCCCACCGCGCACACGCCTCTACCGAGGGAGTCACCCACCACGTCTCCCAGTCCGCCATGGGCTTCCTCATCGAAAAGGAACTCGAATTCCTACAGGTCAAACTCGACAACGCCGAAAAACCCTTCGTCGTCATCATGGGCGGCGCGAAAGTCTCCGATAAGATCGAAGTCATTTCCTCCCTCCTCGACAAGGCCGACACCATCCTCATCGGTGGCGCCATGGCCTACACCTTCCGCAAGGCGCAAGGCTACGAGATCGGCATGAGCCTCGTCGAAGACGACAAACAGGAACTCGCCCTCGAGATCCTCAAATCGGCTAAGGAAAAAGGCGTCAACTTCCTCCTCCCCGCCGACACCCGCATCACCAAGGAGTTCAAAGAAGGAGCCGAAACTTGGAACACCGAAGCCTACGGACAAGGCGGCACCATCCCCGCCGATAAAGAAGGCATCGACATCGGCGACGTCGCCATCGAAGACTTCAAAGAAGTCATCGCCGGAGCCAAGACCATCCTCTGGAACGGCCCCATGGGCGTCTTCGAAAAAGACTGCTTCTCAAAAGGAACCGACGCCATCGCAAACGCCATTGCAGACAGCGGCGCTCTCAGCATCGTCGGCGGAGGAGACTCCGTCACCGCAGCCGTCAAATTTGGCGTTGCGGATAAAGTCTCCTTCATCTCCACCGGCGGCGGAGCCTCCCTCGAACTCCTCGAAGGCAAGCCCCTCCCGGGAGTCGCCGCCCTCAGCGAGAAGTAAGGAAAACAATCACCAATCTTCCAAAAAGCCCGCCTCGCAAGGGCCGGGCTTTTTTTCTGCAGCGTGACTTCGTGAGCCTACATCGCAGGGAAAAATGCCATCGGGATTGAATAGAAAATAAGCATCCGCACCAAAAAAGAGGAGCCTCCCAGTATAGGAAACTCCTCTCTAAATTCTAACAGGATTTTCTGATTCTACCTCACCTCGATCACTCCGCGCATGATACCGGCGTGACCAGGGAAGGTGCAGATGAAGGGATAGTCTCCGGCCTCGGTAGGCGCAGTGAATTCCAGTTCCTGGGTTTCCCCTTTTTCCAAAAGCTTAGTGGCATGAAGAATATCAGGAGATTCCGGAAGCCATCCCTTTTTGAATCCTTCGGCACCGAGAGCGATAGCGGCGTTCCCGACGGCATCAGCGGTTCCAGGCTTCACGATGACAAAGTTGTGCGGCATGTAGTCGGGGTTCACGAAAATGAGCTTCACCTTCTTGCCCACTTTCAGTTTGAACTCGTTCACATCGAACTGGATCTTCTCGACGATGGTATTCACGCGCACGATCGTGAGATCCGCAGTGTTGGATTCGATGCCTCCTTTGAAGGTGACCATTTTTACTTCTTCTTCGATCTGCTGCGTTCCCAACGTCGGGTCAGCGACTTCCCAGAAGTGCTTCACCGTAGCAGCTCCTTGAGCGGCGTGTTTGTCAGCTGAGCTGAGAACCTTAGCCAAGAGATCGTTGTTTTTGACATTGTGCTGCTGGTGAACCCAGAGCGCTTCGAGAAGCGGGATGCCGTCTTCTTTCTTGGCGGGATCAAATTGCTTCACCCACTCCTGGGTCGCGGCAATAACCTCATCGGTATCGCGCTCACTGATTTCAACCCGAGTGCGGTGACGCACACCCATGACAGGGTGCTTGAAGTTATTAAGGAGTGCGGTGATGGACGCACCATCGATCTTCACAGGCTTCTGCAGCGGGCGTCCCTCGTAGGTCATACGATAGATTCGACCGTGCTTCTTATCACGATTCGGGTCGCGCACGTTGTGCTGCATGTGACCGATGATGACGTTGTGCCAGTCAGCAACATAGAGTGCGCCGTCTCCACCGAAGATCGCATCCGTAGGTCGGAAGTTCTTGTCGTCGCTGTAGAGCAATTCCTCAGCAGGAGTTCCCCAGACTTCACCAAACTTGTATTTCTTATCCTCAAAGCCGTCGCGGTGAAGCTTATACTGCTTGAGGCCGAGATAGCCGATCGTGTTGCAGACGAGGAAGTTTTGCTGCATCTCCTCGGGGAAGTGGCTGCTGGAAACGATCTCATCAGCAGAGACCGGACGGACTTCTTTGTTCAAGAGCGGGAACATTTTGAAGCCCTTTCCTTCAGGACGCACCTGGTAGGAGCGCCCACCGGTTCCGTCATTGGCATATAGGTATCCCCACTGGTCAAAGCTGGTTCCGTGAGGATTCGGACTGTTCCCGGCGTGGAAAGTAATCGTGAAACGACGTGGATCGAAGCGATACATTCCGGAAGCACCGGTGCTCAACGAAGGACCCCAAGGAGTTTCGTGATTGTGGTGGAGGAAGATACCACTCTGCCAATAGATCCCGCCGTCAGGGCCGAAGATGAGATTGTTGGCAGCGTGGTGCGTGTCGGATGAGCCCACACCCTGCATGATAACGTAGCGCACGTCCGCAACATCGTCACCATCGGTGTCCTTTAGGAAAAGGATATCAGGCTGGGAGGTCACAATCACTCCGCCATTCCAGAATTCAAAACCGAGCGGGTTGTGGACCTTCGCAAATTCCTTCACACGGTCTGCCACACCATCATTGTCGTCATCTTCAAAGATGAGCAGAGCATCGTTCATTTCCTTGAGCGGCTCCCACTTGGGATAAGTCGCCCAAGCTGCAGCCCAGAGGCGCCCTTTGGTGTCGACCTGCATCTGGACCGGATTGGCCATTTGAGGGAACTTTTTCTCATCGGCAAAAAGATTCATCTTGAATCCCTTGGCCAGGTGCATCTTCGAAATGGCTTCTTTGCCATCGAGATACTTGAGGTTGCCTTCTTTCGCCGCACTTGAGCTGCGAGAACCACCACCAACGTTTGAAATGACTGGAATTGCAGCGGGGACATTCGAATCATCGACCTTCAGATCTTTTCCAGCGGCGCGCGCCCAGATCTTTTTGTCGCGATTCGCAGTGGTGACGTCGAGCATCTTAAGTTCGTGACCCAGCACGTCCTTGTTGGTCTGACCATTGACGAAGCTCAATCCCGAACGGCCGCCCCAGACATCGTTTCCATCGGTCGCCCGATAGCGGTTATACCAGTGCCAGTTTTTGTCGGTCACTGCCTTGCGGAGAGCTTGATGACTCGGTGAAGCATTTACTTCTTTCCTTAAAAGCGCTTTGGCAATCACCTCGCCCACCATGCGATTTCCATCCTGATTTAAATGGATGCCATTCAAGGTCAGCGGAATGTTGCTGGTGGAGTAGAGTTTCAGTGAGGGGTTGAAAAGGTCAAGGAAGGCAACGCCATTTTGCAGAGCGGCCAGGCGGGTTGCTTCGGTGATGGCGAGGAGGCGCTTGTTGTTGGCCCGGCCATTGGGAAGATTCTTGTCCTTAAGATTTTCGTGGGCAATCGGACTCGCAAGAACGATCCGAGGAGGACTTCCGCCATTGGGCTGGGCCTTGCGCAAGCCGTTCACGAGTTCAGCCAATTGCTTGGCGTAGTCCTCAGGCTTGGTGTCGAAGGATTCGTTGTATCCAAACATCGCGATCACGACATCCGCGCCGACATGTTGAAGATAGGCAGGCATGGGAGTAAAACCCTTGGAACGGGGATACTTGTTCGCCCGGTCGCCACTGAGACTCATGTTTCGGAAGCTGAGCTCCATTCCAGGAACCTCGGATTGGATGAGAGCCTCCAGCCACCCGTCGTGCTGCATGCGCTCGGCGAGGCTGTTTCCGATGATCGCAACCGTGTCGCCTTTTTTAAACTTGAAGGGAGAAGGATCGCGGTAGTCGCTTGGAACCTGGACAACCTTGGCGGTCTTTCCATTGGCATCGCGATAGCTGACTTCTCCTCCGATACGAAAATCAACATCAGCTGAGAATTCGGGCGCTTTGATCCCCTCTTTTTGGAAGACTTTCTTCCGCTTTTTGTCAAGGAGCGTGAAAGTGAAGCCGTCAAGTCGCTCCCCAAGGCCATCACCGCGATTCCAGATTGTGACCAACTCGATCTTCGAACTCTTCCCAAGATCGAGTTCCCACCAGGGATTTTTCTCGCCTTCCTTGGAGTGGGTTTGGCCATTGCTGGCGTATTGAGGGCTTTTGTTCCCATCGATCGCACGATCTGCCGTGCCATTGGCTGAAACGCTGGATTGGGTCGCTTTTCCGGAGCGGGCAATATTTTTGCCACCGGAAAGAATTTCGACTTCGGCGAGTGTTAGGACGCGATTTTTGCCCGGAAGTTCGATTCGAACATAGCGGGCATCAATCGACGGCGCGGCCGCAGAAATCAGGGAGGAAAAGAGAAGGATCGTTGAAACTATCTTCATATGCGTGAGGCACTATTACGCACATCACGCCGCAAAACTTAGCGAGAAAATCGAATAAGTTTACAAAGGTGTCAATCTGCCTCCCTACTCCGTGAAGGCCATCACTTCACTCAGGCGACTAAAGCTGGGAAAGGTAAGATCCTGGCAGCCTTCGGTGACGATTTTGATGAACTTCACCTCCTTCGGGTCTAATCGATGAATGACGTGATTTTCGCTCCCGCGGGTCTCCTTTTCCGTCTTTCCAACTGATTTAAAGGTGGTTCCATCGGCCGAAACAAGGATTTCATGCTGTTCCCAGCTCTTTCCAACCGCCCGCTCGTAAACGACGAGGCGGGACAGAGTGGCCACTTTCTTCATCTCGATCAAGATCTCCAGCGGTTTCGTAGGAAAACCCAGGAAATGATCGAATCGATCAGGAATGCCATTGGTCAATCGCTGAGGGCCAAAGACGGGCTGGGAGGCTCCGGCGGATGGCGTAACCTTGGCGAGGTAGGCGTGATTGTCCTTCTGGGTCGCAGGATCAGCGAGCGGAAGCTTGGGAAGAGTGAAACCCGGATGAGGACCTCCTGTCGTTTTTGGTAACTGGCGAAATCGCTTTCGCCTTTTCGATTCCACGCCGCACTCGTGGTCGGGGCCATCGGTGATCGCTCCAAGTGGAAATGTGATTCCTCCTCCAGCTCCCGGTTCAGCGAGTTGGAGAAGTGTCGCAGCGGCTTGTGCAAAGCCACTTCTATCTCTAGCTACGATAAATATTTTCTCTGAGGTAATTTCAATCGTGTGAGATTTTTTTGAGGGCCACCTATTCCCTAGATAAGATGCCCATTCAATTTTATCAGGTGGATTGGGAAAGACGTCGCCTGACGAAATTAAGCGAAATAGCGCTCTGCCAAAGGCCTCACTGACCAAGGGAGCAGCGCCGCTCCCAAAAAGGTCTGCGGGGTCCAGGTGAAACTCTTTGCGGGCTCCTAGATCAACCTCCCTCGGTATCGGCACAAGATCCACAGCCCCAAGAGGGCCCATCAAAAATAACAGAGATAGAAGAATCAAGCGCATCGGCTTCAAGCGATGCTGATATTGAGATGTTATACAACATGGAATCTTAATCACCTGAGTCGATGTCTATATGATTACTATCGATTTCCAATATCACGCATCTCGCCTGACGCTGGGCGCATGATTCTCCTGCTTGCTGGCATCGCCGCACTCTTTCTCCTGATTGAAAAGGTGTGGCCCGCTAACAAACTCCCCGTCTCGAAGGGCTGGTGGACCCGCATCGCCCTGATCAACGCCGCTCAGGTCGCGATCGTCATTCTCGCCGGACTGACCTGGGACCGATGGTGCCAATCGTGGTCGCTCTTTCAGCTGAGTGAGCATGTCTCCACTTTTTGGAGCGCCGTAATCGCCTACTTCATTTCCACCTTCATCTACTACTGGTGGCATCGCGTCCGCCATGAGTCGCAATTCTTCTGGCGGCTTTGTCACCAGCTCCATCATTCACCGCGGCGCATCGAAGTGCTCGCCAGCTTCTACAAGCACCCGGTGGAAATCACGATCAATTCGGCCATCTCCGCCACCCTGACCTACCTCATTCTCGGCATCACCGTCGAAGCCGCCGCGCTCTACACCATCTTCACCGCCGTCGCAGAATACTTCTACCATTGGAACATTCGCACTCCCCACTGGCTCGGCCCCATCCTCCAACGCCCCGAATCCCACCGCGTGCATCACGCCTACCAGCATCACACCCAGAACTACGCCGACCTCCCGATCTGGGACCTCCTCTTTGGAACCTATCACAATCCCAAGGGATCTCCGAAGCGCTGCGGCTTCAATGAAGAAAAGGAAGCGGCCATGGGCTCAATGCTCACCTTCAAAGACGTCCACGAAATTCCACCCACCTGCTTCGGCTGCCGCAAGCGCAGCGCCTGCTACTCCCAAAAACTACAGTCATGAAAAAACGAAACATTGCCACCTTTGTCATCCTCGGAATCGCGTTGCTCCAAATGCTGGGCCACGCCACCGGTTCGAAAACCCTTCGTGGAATCGGCCTCCTCTCCGGCATCTCGCCTTACCCTAAAGTCTTCTGCGAATCCAAAGGCTACGAGCCCTTCGCCGCCAAGTTCACCCTCATCGGTGAGGACTCCGACGACGCCACGATCGAAATCCCACTCACCGCCGAGCGCTACTCGCAACTCGCCGGCCCCTACAACCGACGCAACGTCTACGGCGCGGCCCTCGCCTATGCCCCGCGCCTTCCCGACGACCTCCGCGCCCACCTCTTCACCCAACTCGATCCCCTTTTCAAAGAGCTCAATCTTCCTCCTCTACAAAACACCCGCATCCTCATCGAGCCACGCTCTGGTGAGACCACTTCCGAATATCTCTACCCCATCGTAAAATGAATTACCAATTCACGATCTTCCGCATCCTCTTCGGCAGCTACTTGTTCTGCCATTTCATGGCGCTCCTTCCCTACGGCACCGAACTCTTCTCGGACAAAGGCCTCCTGGGCGACGGCTCCCTCAACCTCACCCCTCAGCTAAACTTCCTCACCAGCCCGGTTGCGATCCTCTCACTCCTCGCCGGATCCCTCGCGGCCTCTCTCTGTTTCGCCACAGGATTCCTTCGCAGAACTGCCGCGCTCTTCCTCTGGTTCTCGCTCACCTTTCTCTTCCTGAAGAACAACCTCATCAGCAATCCCTCCCTCCCCTACCTCGGACTGATCCTCGTCCTCACCACCCTTATTCCTCTCGGCGAACCACTGAGTTTTGGAAAAAAGGATCCCGACTGGAAACTCCCACCCTACATCATCCCCGGCGCGACCTTCCTCCTCGCCCTCGGCTACACCTTTAGCGGATGGACCAAGCTTGCTTCGCCCAGCTGGATCGATGGCTCCGCCATCACCCACATCCTCAACAATCCCCTCGCCCGCCCCAGCTCCTTCCGCGACCTCGTCCTGAGTCTCCCCGAAGGTCTTATCAGCATCATGACCTGGGGCGCTCTCCTCGCCGAATTCCTCTATCTCCCTCTCACTTTTCTTCGCAAAACCCGCCCCTGGATCTGGCTCGCTCTTCTTGCGATGCACCTCGGCCTCATTGTCCTCATCGACTTTGCCGACCTCTCCCTCGGCATGGTCATGATCCACCTTTTCACCTTTGATCCAAAATGGTTGCCGGCGAGAAAGAAATCCAGCGTTCTCGCCTTCGATAGCGACTGCCTAATGTGCAATCGTTTCATCCACTTCCTCGCCTCTCAGGATCAAGCCGGAGCCCTCAGCTTCACCCCCCTTCCAAAGGGCGCTCCGCAAGATACGATGATCGTGACCCGCGGAGAAAAGCACTTTCACCGCTCCACCGCCTTCCTCCAGCTCCTCATCAGCCTCGGTGGACATTGGAAAGGAATCGGTCTCCTCGGCTATCTCATCCCGCGCCCCATCCGGGATCTCGCCTACCGCCTCATTGCTCGTAACCGTCATCGGTTTCTAAAAAACGATGCCTGCCCACTTCCTTCAAACGAAGTCACCCAGCGTCTCGCTCCCGCTCTCTCCTCAATTCCGCCAACTCCCAAAACTTCATTTCCCACAAATCTCGTCCTTGGTATGGTCTTTTTCATCGCAGCGAACTTCCTCGTCAGCTGCAGCACCACACCCGTCCACAAGGGCCGCTTTCCCTTCTCCCTCATGGATCGCCCACCCGGAGGGAGCCATTTAAACAAAGCCGATGCCGCCTTTACCCAACTAGAGCGCTTCTCCCCCGGGGAAACCTTGCCACAAGATATCCGAATCGGCGACGTCATCGCCTTCCACATGTCCCATCAAAAAGCCTGGAAACATCTTAGCAAGGGGAAGATCCAAAAAATCCCTTACGAACTCTTCTCGCACGGGCACCTCGCTCTCGTGGTCGACCATCACGGAGAGAAACGACTTCTCCAGCTCGCCATGATACAGGCCGCAAATATCGACGACAATTTCACATATCTCCACGACAAGAATTGGACCCTCTATCGCCCCACCAGCGAAATCAATGAAGCGCGGCTCGACCAATTCGTGACAACTGCTCTTGTAAAGCTCTCCCACCCTAAAAAAGCCTACGATTACACCGGCGCCCTCGGTCTCCACAATCGCTCCACCACCCCCGAGACAATCAAAGACATTGCCCCGGAATACACCTGCGTCACCCTCATCCAAGCCGCCCTCTACTACGGCGGTCATCCGACCCGCTCGACTTTCCGAAAAGGCATCTTGGATATCGTGACCCCCGCCCAAGTCATCCACAGCGCTAAAGCCGCTGAATGAAAGCCTCTCACACCTTCCCCTCTTCCCAACAATCTGGAACGGCGGGGCCATCTCAACTGATCCCAAGAGCCTTTCTGAACAAAGCTTGCCGCATGCTCACTCACGCCAATCTTCCGGACGTGAAAGGTAGACTAGAGGGATGACTTGCTTCCCCTGTTGATTCCCGATAGCTCATGGTCAGCAAAATGAGCCCCACCCCTGAAGTCATCCTCGGCAACTCGAATCGACGATTCTCGGGTGTCACATCGACGATGCTTCAGACATTTCCCGAGGTCAGCACTCGCGTCCCTCTTGCCGTTCTCGGGCCACACCACCTTCCTGATGGAGCCCCCGTCCTCACCTTTCGCGAATTCACCCGCCTCTGTCGTGAACTGCTACCAGATGGACTTCCGCGCGTCTTTCATGCCCGTCGGAATGACGAAATGATCCAAGCCCTCAGCGCCAAAAAACTCTTCGGAGCAAAAATCAAAATCATCTTCACCTCTACCGCCCAGCGCAACCACTCCCGCTTCACCAAGGCCCTCATCCGCAGGATGGACGGAATCATTACCACCGGCTCAGCCGCCGGTTCCTATTTAGATAAACCGGCTGATATCATCATTCCCCACGGAATCGATTTGGACCGCTTCCAACCGCCCTCCAGTAAATCCGAAGCCTGGAAAAAGCTCGGCTTCCCGGGCGAATACGGCATCGGCATCTTCGGCCGCGTGCGCCCTCAAAAAGGAATCGACCTCCTCATTGACGCTGCCCTTCCTCTTTTAAAAAAGAACCCCGCCCCCACCATCGTCATCGTCGGCGAAACCACCCCCAAGTTCCGCGATTACCAACGGTCCCTCGAAGAAAAAATTGCCGCGGCAGGCCTCAACAAGCGCATCATCTTCCACGGCAAGCGCCCCGGCTCCGAACTCCCCGTCCTCTTCCAGGGCATGTCCCTCGTGGCAGCACTCAGCCGGAACGAAGGCTTCGGCCTCACCGTCCCCGAAGCCATGGCCACCGGCGCGGCCGTCCTCGCCTCCCATGCCGGAGCCTGGAAAGACATCGTTTCGGATGGCATCCACGGATTCACCGTTCCCTGCGATGACTTGAATACCACGCGCGAAAAGCTTGCCACCCTCATCGCGGATCACGACAGTCTTTTAGGAATGGGGCGGGCGGGCCGAAAGCACGTCGAGACCCACTACACCATCGAACGTGAAGCGAGCGCCCTGTGCGCATATTACCGTATCGTTCAAAAATCCTAATCCTCCTTCTCCGTGCCGCGCCCAAAATTCACTCACCGCCTCGAATATGGCGCTTATCGACTGATCGAGAGTAGCCTACGTTTACTCTCGGTGCGCACCACAGTTTCCCTCGGAGAATTCCTCGGTCGAATCGCCTTCCACATTCTTCCCAAGTATCGCCACATCATCTTGCGGAATTTGAGCTTCGCCTACGGACAGGAAAAATCTGCGCAAGAAATCGCTAACTTGGTTCTCGAAGTCTTCGAGCGCAATGGCGGCAACCTCCTCTCATCGATTCGTCTTCCATTCCTCAGCTCAGACGAACTTCGTAAGCATGTCACGTTTCACAACGTCGAACTCGCTTTGAAGACGATTAAAGAAGGAAAAGGAATGATCATCTTAGCCCCTCACATGGGAAACTGGGAACTCCTCGCCCAAACGATTCCTCTCATCGATGACTCGGTCAATACCGGAGCGTTCTACCGCAAGCTTAACAATCCTCTCATGGATCGACTCATTCAAGATCGACGAAGCCGCAAAGGGCTCAAGCTCTTCGCAAAGCACTCCTCCAGCCACGCCCTCACCACCTTTCTTCGCGGAAACGGGGTCCTCGGAATTTTGGCGGACCAAAGAGTTGGTAATCGTGGGGAGGCCTGCGCTTTTTTTGGGAAACCCACGACCTTTTCCCCCCTTGCACCCGTTCTTGCGAAAAGAGCAAAATCCTCAGTCATCGGCTTGCACTGCACCACCACGGGCCCCGATCACTGGGACATCCACATCACCTCTGTCCCGGAACTCAACACCCAAGCATGTACCGACAGCCTGGAAGCAGCCTGGAGAAGTTCACCCGCCGACGTCTTCTGGTTCCAGGATCGATGGCGCCTCCCTTGCCGACGTCCCCTCGCCTTCCTTAAAAAGGAAAACCAAATCAACCCCCGGGAAATCACCAACCCTCTCCGCCTCCTCCTCCTTCACCCCGATGAAAAGGCACCCCCACTCCACGACCTCCCCCAGCTCGATGGACAAGTCACCTGGCAGCTCTGCCCTCAAAGCAAGTTCACCCCCGACAAACTTCCCCTCCTAGATCTCCTCGTCAACACCCCCGGAATCACCCCTCCTAGATCCCTCCAGGAATCCCTCAAAGGCCGCCTCTGTCCCCTCTCCGATCTCTTCTAACAGAATCCGCCTACCACCTCTCCGATCTCTTCAAGCAGAAGCCGCCTCCACCACCCGACCCCGGGCGCCCTCCATCCCAACGATCGGTTCACCTCTCAACACCAACGGTGTTGCGGCCAAGCTCGAATCCTATTCCGGACTGACATACTGACAACAAAGCGCAATATAGGAGCAGCAAAAGTGCTCTTAAGAAGTCGCTACCGCACCAAATAAACCGGAGCATCGCTCAGCACAAAATCCGCCGACTGATCACCATAAACATCGAGCACCTTGCTGAACTCGAAGCCCAGCTCACCCGCGTCCGTGCCCCCATTGCACCACGCCATCACCACCTCCTGCCCTTCCGCCTCAAAGCGCAGCGCATAAACATCCTCCCTCGTCTCCAGCTTCTCCACGAACCTCGCCGATCCCAAAAGCTTCAAAAAGTGACCTAACATCTCAAACCCCGGCCGCCCTCGCCAGCCGCCCTCCGCGCGCTCATCCACCAACCCAAATCCATGCGCCACCAACCGCCACCAAAACACTTGATCCACGTAACCTGAGCAAAGCGTCAGGACAAGGTAGCGCAACATGAAGTAGCCGTAGTCCTCAGCCGAGACATGGAGATGATGCTCCGGCTCATTTGGCCGCGGAAAAGAAGCAGTGACCGGCGAGTAAATCCCAGTCCCTTCGAGAGGCCAATTCACCTCCGAGACGACAACCCGCGAATCACACGTCTTGGCACGGATCGCGATCGCTTTTAAAAGCGCACACTTTTCTACCGTCCCAAACTTCCCCTGTAAATTCTCAGGAGCACCGCGGCGATCGACATAGAGATGATGTGAAAGAGCCGAGAAGTGAAGCCCTTCTGGCACCTCCTCCAAAGCTGAAAGGATATAGTGATACTCGAAATCGATACAACTAGGACCAGAGATCTTAAGCTGCGGATACTCCTTCATCAGCGGGACGAGAGGCTCCCATAGCTGCCCTTGCTCCTTCGCAGAATGCACGCCCCACTTCATCCGATTCACCGCGTGCGAGACCTCGATGAGCGAGACTTTTCCCGCAGTCCGAGAGATCACAAATTTCAGAAAATACGCCCAAGAAGCTGGGTCCGTGACCGCCTTCCGATCCTGTAAAAGAGCGAGCATCACATCATGCCCTTTCTCATGTAGATCAGAAACAAGCGCACTCGTCTTCAGCCAAACATCTTCACTCTCGTGATGGCAAAATCTCACCAAGACTGGAATCTTTCCCAGAGGCTCTAAATATTCGAGCTGACGATCGACATCGAGATCACACGCCTCCAGCGACATCCCGATTTTACCCGAAAGAGACACCTCTTTCTGAAATGCCTCCGGAAGAACCTCCTGATACTTTTTCCAAATCCCAAAACCATATTTTAGCGTCGTCGCCGCTACCGCCAAGTGCCTCCCGCGGGGGTAATGCTTTTTGCGCTCAGGACGCATCATCGTGATCGCCGCCTGAGCAGACTGTGAGTCCCAAATCCAAATATCCTGCACCTCAGGGTAGCCATGGTTTGGAGGAGCTCTGAAAGGGTGCCTCATCTTACGACTCATGGCCCACCACCGGAAGCGGCGGCGGTGCTTCTCCAGCGCCCGCACAAATGCCGCAGGAGGCTTCTTCTCCCCCCAATACATCAGGTAGAGAATCACCAGAAATTTACTAGGAAGGCGAAGCCGAGCAAAATCCAGCGCGCGATGCGCATCAGAGAGCTCCTCATAAATTCTCCCACGGTTCAGATCGAGAATCTGCACGGGATCCCAATGAGAGCCTGAACCCTGCCGAAATTCCATATTCTGATTCCCTAAGTCATGATGCACAAATCCAGCATCATGCATCCGCCGCATCGCCTGAGCGACATGCGTGATCAGCGCCACAAAATGATCACACTCTGGCTGATCACGATAAATCTGTAACAAGTGATCCTTAAAACTCCGCAAATCCGTCACGTAACGGGAAAAGTAATAACTCTCCACCAAGCGAGACCCCTCCCACCGATCTATATAAGCAATCGGCTCAGGAGTCCCCACATCATGCTTTTGCAGAAAGCGGGCAGCGCGATAAGAGCGCGCGGCCTTTGTCCCACGTGAGCGATCATAGCGATCTTTCCAGCCCCCTTGCTTCCCAAAGACCTTGACCACCACCGGCAAGCTCTGCCCATCATGCTCCAGATCAATCGCGACCACACGGTGCCTCCCCTCTGAGAGCACTTGACTCTCCTTGCTGAAAATCTTTTCTCTTAATTCACGGATTGCGTCAGGACCAAAAAGATTCCCAAAGGATTCTGCTGCACCCCCTGTAAAATCTTGCTCCTTAATTTCGCATTCTGCCATAAGCGAAGAGTATGAGATCGTACTTAGATGACAATTTTTTTTAGCGCCTAAGTCAGAGTGCCCCCAGCCATTGCTTGCCTCACAGATTAAAAATAGGATAGAATCTTCCAGACGGGAAAAGCTGTCAGCCACTTCAGACCTCTCGCGAGACAGCAACCCTCAGTGAGATGAAACCTTAAGCAGCAGCCCTCTGCCCTTCCGATTCTCTTCCCTCCTCACCCCTATGTTGATCTCACAAAAAATAGATAAGGGGACCTATTTCACCCCTTTCCCAAGCACGAAACCTGAACAAGTAGAGAAGCTGATTCGTATTACTCGTGATTCTTTAAGAAAAGAATTTGAGAAGACCCATATTCTCAAGAAAGCCAGACAACGTCTTGTCGTTCGCATCGAGGCTGAGGACTCACCAATTATCTTTAAATTATTTCCACTTCAAAAAATCACCTCCCGACTTAGGCATAAAAAATTCGCGCGTCGAGAATTCTTAAATTATCTTAAGGCTAGCGAATTAGAAATCCTCACTCCTGCATGCTTTGGCTTAATCGAGCAGCGGAAATTCGGCTTAGTATATCGCTCTGGAATTATCCTTAATGATATTTCCAACGCCTCCAACGCGCTTAATATGAGCCAGTCTACACCCTATGAGTTAGCTGCAGAAAAATGCCTCCCCGCACTTTCCCTTTTATATAATAAAGGTGCACATCATCTTGACGCTCGAGAAGAAAATATCTTACTAACAGAAAAGGAATGGTTTATCATCGACTGGCAATATGCAAAATTTGTAAGCCCGCGCGAAGAATGGCTTTTGGAACACCTCGCCGCATTCTTCATAAAAAAGGCTCCAAATCCCGAGCAAGAATCCCTGACAGGAAACTGGCTGAGAAAATTACATGCATCCTCTGATCATCATTTAGATTTTGAGTTATTTCATTCACGAGTATTACGATTACTTTTAAAACACCAAGGCATGCGTGCTCGAAAAAACCTACGCCCTTGCTGATACTTCATTTATCATATGATCCGAACTTTAACGAATCTAGTTAGATATACAGCTGCATCAGCCCGTGGCGGAACAGTCAGATACTACTGTGGAAATCTTCAGGAATTCTACAAAGCTCTATACGACGAAGGAATTAACCCTGTGATCTTGCGCTGGGATCGTGAAACTCCAATTACTCCGCAAGATGAGAATAATTACCAGTATGATGTGGATCATCTAATCTCAAATGATCAGGCTAAAAAAATCGGGATTATTGCCGCGCGTTTCCCAGGAAAAATCAAATGCGACTTTTATTCTGTCTCGGGCCAATCTGGATCATCTTATCAGGGAATGCCCTACTATCCACCGGTAAAGGCACTCTCGCTTCTTGATCATGCGATTTTGCACGAAGACGGCTACTTCCATTTGATTGGTAAACATGCTTTCTATTCTTACGCTTACCACATGTGCTATCACAAAGGCCCTCGATCTGGAATCCCCTTGGAATCTGACCCTAAGGAAGATCAAACCACAGCGAGTCGTGATTATACCGCCGAGTTGATTCGATTGGCTACTCTAGCTTCGATTCAGCTGCCAGATCCGATCTCCATCACCTCCTTAGATCAGCTATTAAGAGATCATGGCTGGGGAATGCCCTATGACCTAATGATCCGCTGGCCTGACGAACACACTTACCTCAAGTCCCTGATCCATAAACGAGCTAAGAAAATGGCAAAAGACTCAGAATTGGCCAAGCACCTCACTGTTTTCATTATCCGTTCAGACTGTGAGGGCCAGGAGATGAAGAATTTGGTAAAGAAGCTCGTGGGCGAGAGGTTTTCCGTTTTACAAGATTTCCCACTCACGAAAGACCAGCAAGTGGCCTTAATTAATCATACTCGTGGGGGAGACTGGATCGAAAAATACACACGTGATCTGATTCATCCAGTAGAAGCATTAATTTGTCAAAACAGGGAATCTCCCGGCCCTGTCCCTGGAGGCCTAAGCAGTCAGAAATTGATAAAGCGATATCCTCACGTCGAGCACACGGATGTACTGATCAAGCGAAACATCCGGAAAGCGGTCAACACGCAGCTTGGGCATCATCAAGACCGTGTCGTGCTTCATGCTACCGATAATGCGATGGAATCAGGAGAGACGCTGAGAGTGCTTTTAGGTGAGCATTGGGCAAAAGACCTTTTGGGGAAAAGCACCAACATAATCAGAACGCCTACTTCTAAAGGCTTTCAAAAATCTGTTTAGACCAAGTAGAGCTTCAAAAGCACGGAACCAGAACAAAGTGAAGGTAACTTTTAAACAATGCCAGAGAACCGGAGCGAAGCGCTCATTCAGGGAATGACATAAAAATCATATTCCACTCTTTTTGACCTCCGAGTGGTATTAATTCTACTCAGCTTCGAGTGGATAATCGAAGTAAGGAGTGAGATAGCGCGCGCCTTGGATATTAAGGTGATTATCATCCGAGTAACACGGAATTCCCTCATGCGTTCCGGTGTGGATGTGATCCTCCGGGTGCCACACGTAGAGTGCGGGAAACTTTGACTCGAGTCGCTCGATAATAGTACGCATCGGCTGAAGCTTCTCATCTACAAAGTCTTGATCATAAGTCAGGAGCTCTTCAACCGAGATCGACCTCGGAAAAAAATGATTCATAAGATGTGTCAACTCTAGGTATTTTAAGAAAGACGATTCAAGAGGTGGCACTTGAGCAATCAGACAGACTCTTTTTTTCTGCCCTATGAGATAAGCGATGGCCTGCTCTAAGCCTTCCTCATATGAAGGATTTTCTAAGTAGCTCCCATGACACGCAGCTAAGATCACGTGCTCCACATGCGGATTATTTTCGAGATATTTCATCACCCTCTCTTGGAAATAGACTTCCCGGGAAGAGAGAAACGGGTGATCATCTTTTGCCAAGATCAAGGGTGGAGTTCCTCCTCGATGGAGGGTTTTCAGCTTAAGCCCATGCCCTTGAGCCCACTCTTCAATCATGGGGCTGAAGTGCTCTGCGTGAGAGTCTCCAATCAAGAGAATGTCCTCATGCTCTTCCTCATTCTCAAATGTCCGCGAAAGCTCGATCTCGAGATCTCCCAGATTCATGCCCTCAGAAAAGGCACTCACCCGCCAAGCGCTCTTTGATTCCTCTTGTTGGAATTTCGCAAACCCAGCGAAGCTCCCGATGCAAACGAGTGCGAAGATAAAGACTTTTTTATGAGAACATTCGATATAGCGAAAACGATTCTCGATACACCGATAGGACAAAATCGCTAAGGCGAAACATAGACCCAAAATCAAGGTGAGATCCATCACCCCCAGTGAAGCCTCCTCAAGAATCCCTTTGCTCGTTAAGCTTATATTCTGAATGTAATTATAGAATACGATGACCGGCCAATGCCAGAGGTAGAGAGAATAAGAAATCGCGCCAATGAAGAGCATCGGCTTGAGAGAGAGCACCCTCCCCACCATCGTCGCATGATGTTGAGATGCGTAGATGATGCCGCAGACTCCTAAGCAGATAATGATGCTCATCAAGAGCTCTTGGCCTTCTTCCGCGGAATAGAAAAGCGAAGGCCCCACAAGGCAAGCTAGACTAATGAAGGCCAGAATCTCACAAGTCTTACGCGATATTTTCTTGAGAAGAAGAGATGTCAAGATCCCGCCCATCGCAAACTGCCACGCTCGTGCATAGACCATATAAAAGGAGGCAAAGTCCTCTTCCTTTTGAAGGTGAATCATGATCGCAAACGAAGAGGCCATCGTGAGCCCAAAGAAAAGAACGCGTGGACATCTGAGCTTGGTAATGAGCATCAGAAGAATTGGCCAAAAGAGGTAAAACTGCTCTTCAACCCCCAGCGACCAAGTGTGTAAGAGTGCTTTAAACTGATTAGAGACATCAAAATACTCACTATTTTCAGCAAAGAAGAAGTTCGATACCTGGGCCGCTGCATAGCGGAGCGATCTAAAGTAGGAGCGATGATCCGCACTCGAGAACACCAAGATCGCGACAAGTGACGAGACACAGAGGACTGCAAAGAGAGCCGGAAAAATCCTCTTAATTCTACGCGTAATGAAATTACTCAGCTTAAACTTCCCTATATCAATCTCTCTCAAGATAATCTTGGTAATTAGAAAGCCAGAGAGGACAAAGAAGACATCTACTCCGATGTAACCCAGAGGCAGCCAACTCTCATCGAGGTGAAAAATAATCACCGCAATCACGGCCACCGCTCTCAACCCATTGATTTCGGGAGAGAATTTACCACGCCCAAGCGCTTTTGAAGGAGAGTCCTTAACGAGAGACATCAGCGACCTACGATTTTAAAAACTTATCCTACTCTTACAGCCGATTAAAGCGCGCGCCTTTCGGCACAGCCGGCATACAGAATCCTGCCAAGCACAACTTTGTGCTTACCTTGATTATCGATGCTTTTCCATTTTAATTTTAAAGCAACGATTGTTTAAGCTGTTATGGGGTTAGAAAATTGAAGATTCCCGGTCAAGGCTAGTTATTGGGTGCTTAAGCTTCCGCCCGCTCGGAAATAATCTGCCCGCGGTCAAACTCGATCACGCGATCCGCGATCTTGGTCGTGCTCAGGCGATGGGCGATGAGAAGAGTCGTGCGACCTTTGACAAGCTGGCTGAGTGCTTCTTGGATTTTTGCCTCGCTCTCGTTATCGAGCGCACTGGTCGCTTCATCGAGAAGAAGGATCGGAGCGTCTTTGAGAAAGGCTCTTGCGATGGCAACGCGCTGACGCTGGCCTCCGGAGAGGCTGGTGCCTTTTTCTGAAACGGCGGTTTCGTAGCCGAACTCCTGCTCAAGGATGAAGTCGTGGGCATTCGCCTTCCGTGCGGCGTCCTCGACTTCCGCCTCAGTGGCTCCGGCTCGACCGAGGAGGATGTTTTCACGAATCGTCCCGCTGAAAAGGATCGAAGTTTGAGAGACGACGGCGATGTGGTCCCGCAGCTCTTTCTTTTTCCACTCCCGCACATCGAGACCGGAGATCGAGACCGAGCCCGAGGTGACATCGTAAAAGCGCGGAATGAGCTGGAAAAAGGTCGATTTACCCGCACCGCTGGGGCCGATGAGCGCGACGCACTCACCCGCTTTCACCGAGGTGGTCACGCCTTTGAGGATTTCGTCTTTTCCGTAGGAGAAGCGGACATCGCTGAACTCGAGACGACCCTCGAAACTCGCGGGGACACTCGCAGAGGGGCTATCGACGAGCTCATCCTTTGCTTCAAAAATACTTTCAATGCGATCCAGCGCGGCCTCTCCCTGCTTAAGGAGGCTGTTGACATTTCCCAGCTTTTTCACCGGATCGTAAGTCATGTAGAGCGCGACTCCGATGGCCATGAAGCTCTCCAGCGTGAGGTTCTTCCCAACTCCAAGATAGAGCGCGAGCGTGAAACCCGAAACGGCAACCACCTCCACTGCGGGAGAGATGAACTGGCGATACTTAATCACCTTCATCGAGTAGTGGATGAGCTCGTTCACCTTCTCGCTGAATTTATTGAGGGTAGTCTCCTGCAAATTATAAGCTCGGATTTCGAGAGGGGCTTGAAGGCTCTCCGCAAGCTGACCACTGAGATCTCCCGCAGTGCTTTGAAGCTCCTGCGCCCGGCGGGCAAGCTTCTTACCAGCGAGGCGGATCGGAAAGACACAGAGCGGCACGGTGATGAGCGCGATGATCACGACAAAGTTTCCATCGTTTGAAATAGCCTCGTTAACGAGAAAGGCGACCGCCGCCAGCAGAGTCACCGGCTGCTTGATAATATCGGCGCTTACCTGGGAAACAACTTGGCGGAGGATCTCGGCATCACCGGTCAGGCGCGCGAGGAGATCACCGGAGCGGAAACGATGGAAGAAGGAAACAGGAAGAGCCTGAATACGAGCGAAGGCCTGGTGGCGGATGCCCTCGACCACGCGGTAGCCGACGTAGTTGATGAGGTAAGCATTGAAATAGCCACCAATCGCCCGAAGCAAGAATACGAAAGGCAGCCACATACAAGTGACGAGAAGCAAATGGTCCGGGCTCAGCTCGCCGAGCCAGTCTTTCATGGCCTGAAGATATTCGCCGATGTCCTTATTGGGTCCCTCCTTGCTCGGGAAGAGCATCGGAAAGACGACCTTGGACGCGAGCGGAATACCGGCTCCGGTGGCGACCGCGTAAAGGAGGCCTGCTAAGATTCCGCCAATAAAGTGCAGACGCACCGGGCGGAAGTATTTAAAATAAGGGCGAAAGCGCTTCATCCAGACGTGGGCGAAGCTATCAGGCCGCCCCGGAAGCTCCAGCCTTATCCCTTAGGGTTGGATCTCCACGTAGTCGCCCGTTTTTGTCAGACTAAAGAGCATTTTCGCAGCCGAATTTGGCATACGGATGCACCCATGGGATGCTGCATAGCCCGGGCAATTCCCGACATGGAAGCCAAAATCGCTCGCGCTCAAGCGCTGAAAGTAGGGCATGGACGAGCCATAAATGGTAGAATTCCAATGGCGATACTTATTGGTGATGACAAATTTGCCAGTGCGGGTCCGGTAGCCGCGCTTCCCGGAAGATATCATTGAGCGGTAGATCTCCTTCTCCCCATCAAAAATATAAGCGAGCTGCTCTGAGAGGTCGACCTTCACCCAAATACCTTCTTTCCCGGGCTTACTTCCGAGAATTGCTTGCATCATGGGCACATCACTCCGACGAGTCGCAAAGGCGAGAGGCCCCATCCGATTACTGCGCACCACCGTAGACTTTGCGGTATTGGCTCCATGCACGATGAGCTGCTGGGCCACTTCGACATTTCCAGTATCTGCGGCGAGCATCAGGGGAGTCATCCCCTTGGTATAATTGAGTGCCCACTTCGCAATCCCCTTCGTCTCAATCAAATTCAAAAAGCTATCAGGAGGCTTATATGCCAGGGGTGCCTCGGGATCGGCTCCCTTGTCCAAAAGAAGACCGACCATGAGAGCATCACCCCGAGCCACCGCCACATGAAGGGCCGATTGTCCGCTGAGCCCCACTCCGTTGACTGGAGCGCCCGCATCGAGCAGGAGCTTTGCGATCTCCCATTCGCCTTGGCGGACTGCTAAATTAAAAGAGGAATCTCTTTGCGGCGACCGCGACGGTGCCGGAGAAGCGCCCGCTTCTAGCAAAAGCTCCACCGCATGACGTCCATCGACTCCTCCTCTTCGGATCGCTTCATAGATTTCGTCACCCGGATCAGCGCCAAATCGAAGAAGCAATCCCGCCATCGAAAAAAGACGATTTTCAAAAGCGATCCGGAGAGCAGGGGATGGGTCATCTCCGCCTTCGGAAAGAAGATCTGGGTCTGCTCCATTAGCCAAAAGTTCCTGCAGGGATTCGTTATCCCTCACGAGAATCGCATAATGAATCGGCCTCCAACCTTCCGAGTCTACCGCGTCCAGCGACGCTCCATATCTCTTGAGCATCGAGAGATACTGTCGCTGACCCTGATTGACGGCGACGTGCACGAGACTCTCTCCTCGATCATTTCGAATCCCAGGATCGACACCATTTTGTAGCAACAATTCGAGCATTTCTTGGTGCGCATTTTCGCAGGCTACAAGCAACAGATCACCCCCCACATGGGCTTCTTTCTCAAATTTATACCCTTTCGCAATCAGCCTTCGCATGGTCTCCACATACCCCCCTTTCACCGTCAACTGGACCAGACTTTCTCCCAAAGCGCCCTTCGAATGAGGATCAACTCCCGATTCCAGAAGCAGCTCTACCGCTCCGACTTGTCCATTACGCAATGCCTGGGCCACCAACATTCCTCCCGTGTCCACTTCCACGCAGCCATTCGCACCAAAATCCAACAAGGCTGCGATGGTTCGAGAATCATTTCCTTCCACCGCGTAGCTGATCGGGGTGCGCCCGGTCGTATCCATCGCCTCAACATCTGCTCCTCTCTCCAAAAGACCGGTGACCGATGCGCTCTCGCCACTCACTGCCGCGATCATGAGGGGGGTGCGCTCCAGATCATCGCGGGTCGAAATCGGAACGTCCAATTCAAGAAGAGCGCTCACTAGTTCCACGTCCTTGCCCTCTATCGCCTCAAAAAGCGCCTCTTCCGTAACAATCACTCCTCGGTCTGCAACCAGGTTCAGCGCCTTCTGCCTCCTCGATTCACAGGACGAAACGAAAACACTCGCGGATAGAAGACCGCAATAAAGCAGTCTGCGCCATCGCGTGATTTCAGAACATGACTGTCGACCCATTTTCCTCAAAGATTGGGAGGAAGATTAACGTAATTTCGGCGCACCGCGATCTTAGTTTCGCCAAAAAAAATCAAAGATATTTGATATTCTAATCTAGGGGGCTATCGGTCAAAATTTACTGATTGCCGTAGCAATCGAGCCGCGCACCGATTCGAACAAAGAGACAATCGTGCGCAACCGCCGGGGTGGCGTCCGCCCACTCGGCTTCCGGACCAATCTCCAATCGACTGCGGGAGAGTTCCTTGTAGCCATCAGCGACGGAGGCAACGATCATTTCTCCCTCCCTTGAAAAACAATAGAGATTCCCACCAATGATCAACGGAGAGGCATAAAAGTTGCCCATCAGCTTTTCCTCCCACTTCTCTTTCCCATCCGCTGCGTTCAGCGCACTCAAAACGCCTCCATCGGAAACTGCAAAAACGGTTTTACCATTGGAAATTGGCGTGGGAACGTAGGGCGTATTGCCTTTCATGCTCCAGACGATGGCTGATCTTGTAATCTCACCTTCGGCAGACTCCGGAGGTCGCATCGCAAAATAGACTCCGGTCTTACATCCCACCGCGATCAGAGTCTCGTCGCCTCCCGATCCACTAAGAACATTGATGGGCGACACGATGGTCCGCTGTTTCATCACCCCGGGAAGAACCCAGCGTTGTTTTCCGGTGGCAAAGTCGAATCCGGCCACTCCCATGCTTTGACTGGAGACAACCACTTCTTTTCCGCCGTCCACCTTGCGGACCAAGGGTGTAACATAGCTTGTTTTATCCCCCGGACAGGGCGTCTTCCAGATCTCCTTGCCGCTCTTCGCATCGAGAGCCGCAAGATAAGCATCCCCTTGGTGGAGGTGGCCAAAAATGACGCGTCCCTCATTAATCTCGGCATGAATATTCACACCATGCTGTCCTTTGAAGGCTCCCACGTTATAATCCCAAAGCCGCTTTCCGGCATGATCGAACGCCGTAAGCATCGCGACCTTTTTCGCACCATCGAACCAGCTCGCGACAACCACGTCCGCGCTGGCCGCCGGAGACGCAGCCGCCGTGTTATTGAAGCGGTGAATATGATAATTTCCTACCTGCAAGGATTGAGACCAGCGCGACTTTCCCGATTTGGCATCGAGACAAATCAGGGCAACCGTTCCTTTTTCACGGTCTTCTCCGGTGACAAATAAAGCGTCTTCCCAAATCACGGGAGAACTAGATCCCGGCCCGGCCAAGGGCACCGACCATTTCAAAGTGTCCTGCCCAAAATCCGTGGGCACCTTCGCATCCGACACCCCGCGTCCATCCTCACCCCGGAAACGAGGCCAGGTTTCGAGTCCCATCAAGGGAATTGCCATTAACAAGGTGGCCAGCGGTGAAATCCAACGTTTCATCACCCCCCTTATCAGGTGAGCGTTCACTTGGGGATGAGAAAAAGAAGAGGACCTATGTCGCCCGTGGATCAAGACAGAGGTTGAATCGGCTTCGAGCGATGCTGTAACCATTATTCTCCCTGATTTAAACATGAGAACCTTGAGCAAACTCCAACCCCTCGCGCTCCTCCTCATTCTTGGTTACCTCTCATGAATCACCTTCGAAAAGGTAACCCAACCAGACTTGGACATCCCCACCACCAAAAATAAAAAATCCTCCGTCGAACGAACCCACGACAGAACCGCCGAGTGGTCCCGGGACCGCGGATCACATGAACCCATTCACATCGAGGACCTTCCTGATTAGGTCCATACCTTAAAGACCGACAAATCGAAGCACCTCAGCGAGGTCGAAGGCCCCCTTGATTCAGCGGAGGTAAATAAATTCGTAGATTACCCACCGAACTATCGTCACTATCACACAACCCTCATTTATCGTGCCACAGTAAGGAAAAACACCCGATTCCGCTACCTGCTTGAGAATGACGACCTGCGAGACGATCCCCAATGCGGAAACGCCCTGCTTGCCTGCGACTACTCGGGCAACGGGAACGAACAAGCCCTCGGAGACCTCCTGGAGACCCATCGCGCCTCGCACCCCAGAAGCGATCGTTAATCGGTTGTCGTCCTCGCACTTCTGGACGAATGGGACCTCTCGATCTCAGCGCTCCATGAGCACTTTACAAATCGCTTCGAGGATTCCGGACTTGGCAGTTACAAGAACTTCTGGGTCATCCGTAAAGCCCTCTACCCCCAAAGCTTCAACCGTTTGACAAATTAATTCTCTCCTCAACGACGCACCCTTGACCATCGTTCCTCCCCTCCATAAATCTCAGTCATGTCGAAAGTAACAATTTACCATTTCAACCATTGAGGCTCCTCTGATAATGCCCTGGCGGTCGCCAAGGAACTCGGAGTGGACCATGAAGTGATCCTCTACATCAAGACCCCTCCCGGGGAAGAAGAACTCACAAAAATCGTCAAAGCACTGGAAGATCCCGTGGAGGATCTAGTACGAAAAGATTCTAAGTTCAAGAAACTGGAACTCAATCCCGACGACTACGTGGGCAATCCAAAGGCGGTTGTCGACATTCTCGTAAAGCACAAGCAGCTCCTGCAACGTCCTGTTTTAGTCAAAGGCGACAAGGCCATCATCGGACGCCCCAAAGCGCGCATCGCCGGATTCCTCTCAAGCTAGTCAATCGGGCGATCCGCGATGAGAAAGACGCCCGCAAAGACATCGGCAAGCGTTTCCTTAGCTGCCATTCCAATCGCGATTCCAGCAATCCCGGCACTCGCCAGGAAGGGAGTGATTTCGATCTCGTGGATTCGAAGGATTACTAAAAAAACCACGAACACGAGAACCAGAATGTAAAAACGCTGCAGAAAGTGAACGAGCCGATCATCGACATCGTTGTCCGTGGAAGCTGCCACTTTTTTCATCCCCCGCAGCAGGACCCGGGAAATAATGAGATGGGCGCTGAAGGCTGCTAGAACAACAAAGGCACTCTGTTGCCACGGGGTGATATTCTGAAACAATTCTGACATTTCCCGGATTTAAAAATCTTAGCGGAGAATGCCATGATTAAAGTGACACACCTCAGTCCTTGGTGATCTTCCCGGCAGCCACGAAGGCCTCGCCACCCTTGAAGAGAAAAACAGCATCTTCTTTGAGATAAATTCGATAGAAGAAATAGCGGTCGAGATAGGCACCCTTTGCGAGATCCGGAACCTCTTCCTTTGGGTCTGGAATCTCATGTTCCCCATTCTTGATGACCCCGATGTAGAAGTTACCATCGCTGAGCGCTTTCACCTGAGGTGGCAGCTCCGCCGCACTTCCCACGAAAATGAAAAGACCAAGGAGGAGTGCAATAATTCGCAGCGGCATCATTTCTAATTACCAGATTGGCGTTCAACTACGATCCTAAATTAGGAATGGAATAACAGTGGAAATGCTCCTGAGCGGGCTTACTCTTCGCGTGACATGTTCGGACGTCTCTTGCTCCTTTTTATCCTAGTGCCCATTGCAGAGCTTTATCTCTTCATGACCCTGGGTGACTGGCTCGGCGTCTCAAAAACTATCGCGATCATCATCATCACCGCCTTCATCGGGGCCGCATTGACTAAATCCCAAGGGCGGCTCGCGATGCAAAAATTCAAGCAGGCCACGGGCGAAGGTAGAATGCCCCACAAGGAGGCAATGGATGGAATTCTCATCCTGATCGCCGGAGCCGTTCTTCTGACTCCGGGATTTTTGACCGATACCGTGGGCTTCTTGCTCCTCATTCCGCCGGTCCGGGCTCTTATTCGAGATCGCTTTGCCGAAGGGCTCAAATCACGGATCAAGGTCGTCACTCCCGGTTTCCAACCACCCGAGGAACAGCCTCCCTCAAAATTAGATGATGGAAATGTCATCGACGTCTAAGCCCAAGCTCCGATAATAATGTCGTGCATTGGAAGAAATTAGGCCGAAGCAAGATAGTGGACGACGACCTTTAAACGAATATGGCCTCTCCGAAAGACCTCGCTGAACCTCACAAGGAAATCCGCTTTACCCGTGCCGGACAGGCGCAGGGTTTCTTCACAGTGGGAGCGGTCTCGATGGCCTTCGGCCTGCTCATCACAGTCACCTGGGCCTTGGATCACCCATCCTTTCAATGGTGGATGCCACTACCGCTCTTCCTCCTCTCCTTTCTTTTCCTCCGTTTGGCGATTCGATGCACCAGGCACGCCTATTTGATTTGTACTCCCATGGGGATAGAAATCTTTCCAATTCGAAAGCCGGAGACGAATCTCAATCTCATTTACTGGACAGAGATCGATAGCTTCGAAATCGATGAGGATCAGAAAATACTGAAACTCCATCGAGATGCTGAAAAGACATCCGGAGTTGTCGTTTCTCTCTCGCCGATCCTAGTCAGGCAGCGATCATTACTTGAAAAAGTGCTCGCTGGCCGTCTTTAGAGCTGAGCGTTTACGCGCTCTCCCTACTGGGCCTGAGCAGGAGAAGAGATCCGGTCCATAGTTTCATTTAATGGCATGGCCGCAGCTAGGCTCGGATCTCGATACACGCCCTCACAACACTTTTATATTAAAGCCTTAAAACCCCGTGATTTTGAGGTTCTAGCTCTGGAAAAACACGGTCTTTAAACTCTTATCACTTAATCACGCCCTTCTCGACATCCTTAATTGCCTTAAGAGCATCCTCACCCTGAGTCGCTGTCGCCCCCTTTTCGTCCTTCCAGACCAGTTTTTGGTCCTTAAACAAGAATGCCGAGCGGGCTGCAAATTTACCTCCAAACTTGAGAGGGACCCCAAATGCCTTGGCCACATCTCCCTCGGTATCAGCAATAAGATCGTAAGAAAGCTTGTTTTGATCGACGAACTTCTTCTGGGTTCCCACCTTATCCGTGGAAATTCCAAAAACCGTCACCTTTTTCTCTGTCAATGTTTCGAATGCGTCCCGCACCGAGCAAACCTGCTTGGTTCATCCGCCGGTAAGCGCTTTTGGGTAGAAAAATACCAAAAGCCATTCGTGATCCTTGGCTGGTATAAGCTTCACCTTCTCCCCTGCTTGATTTTTCCCACTTACTGCAGGAAGAGGCGTGCCTAGGTCCAAGGAATCCGCATGGAGTCCCACGGTGGCCAGAAGGGAAAAGAGAATAGCTTTTAGTTTCATCTCTGCAAGCTTCGCGGCTCTTGATTTTGGCGCAAGTAAGATTCCCAACTTTCGAGGTTTGGCATTTTCAAGTCTGCCTTTAGAACACTTACGTGAGCGATCTGAAAGATTACCTGAAAGCCCAACAAAAATCAGTCGATACTGCACTGAATTCTTTTCTACCCCGAGCCAAGGTCCGACCGGCCACCCTCCACGAGGCGATGCGCTATTCGATTTTTGCCGGGGGAAAACGCCTGCGCCCCATTCTCACTCTCGCCGCAGCAGAGGCCTGCGGAGGAGAAGAAGAGGCCGCTTTGCCACCCGCTTGCGCAGTCGAGATCATGCACACCTACTCCCTTGTCCATGATGACCTGCCATCGATGGACGACGACGACCTTCGCCGGGGACGCCCCACATCTCATAAGGTATATGGTGAAGGTATGGCCGTCCTCACCGGAGACGCCCTGCTCACCGAGGCCTTCACCATTCTCGCCGAGACTCCCCCCACGAAGCGCTACTCCTTAAAAGAGATCCTTCTGGAATTCTCCGTCTGCGGAGGGTCTAGAAAACTCATCGGTGGACAAGTTCTCGATCTCGAAGGAGAAGGAGAGAATCTCAGGAAGGCACAGCTCGTCCGGATTCACGAAAATAAAACAGCCGCACTCCTCACCACCTCACTGCGACTTGGCGGAATGACGGCCAATGCCACCCCACGGCAGCTAGAAGCCCTGACGGACTTCGGCTACAATCTCGGCCTGGCCTTCCAAGTGATCGACGACATCCTCGATGTCACGCAATCCACCGAGAAGCTTGGAAAAACTGCGGGAAAAGATGAAGCGGTCGATAAGGCCACCTACCCTTCCATCATCGGCCTCGAGAAATCAAAGAAAGAAGCCCAACGTCTGACCAAGAAGTCTCTCGCAGCACTTTCTACTTTCGGTAAAAAATCCTCCCGTCTGGAAGAAATCGCCCACTACCTCCTAGATCGCGAGTATTAATTGCTTAATTCCTCGCACAATTTCACCAGCGAGGGATTTACAATGTGCTTCGCGGCAGCAATTTCGGAGATCGAGCTGCTCCCAATGTGGCCGTCTTTAAACGTCACCACTTTATTTCGTTCGCCTGCCAGCAAGCCATCGATAGCTGCCGTCGCAAAATTATGAGCCATCACACGATCATAAACCGTCGGCGAGCCCCCACGCTGCACGTGACCAAGGACCGTGAGACGGGCGTCCATCCCCAGCGCTTCGCCCATCCAGCGAGTGAGCGTGTCCCCCATTCCGGTGCCCTCGGCGACAATTCCTAAAACATACTTCTGCCCCTGCTTCTTTTGCATCCTTAGACGTTCCGCAATGGAATCAAGATCGTAGGCTACCTCAGGCACCAGACAAACGTCCGCACCATTGGCCAGAGCCGAGGTGATCGCGAGATAGCCGCAGTGGCGACCCATCGTCTCAATCACAAAAGCCCTTGAAAAGGATGACGCCGTATCACGAATACTATCGACACTTTGGCGGATCATATTGAGTGCCGTATCAACCCCAAGACAGTAGTCAGTCCCCGGAATATCGTTGTCGATCGTCGCTGGAATCCCGGCGAAGGGGACTTCAAAGTCCGCATAAAATTGATTGAGCGCACTAAACGAGCCATCGCCGCCAATCACAATAAGCTTCGTGATCCCATGATGTTGCAAATTCTCAAATGCCTGTTTGCGGAACTCGTATTCATAGAAACGCTTGGAACGCGAGGACCCGAGAACGGTTCCCCCTCGATGAATAATTCCCGCAAGCCGATCCGGAGTCGCCTCTCTAACCCAGCCCTCAATTAGTCCACGGAGTCCCCACTCCACAAGATAAGGGCTCAGCCCGCACTTCTTAGCATACGTTGCCGCGTATTTGATAGCTGGATTCATTCCGGCGGCATCTCCGCCGGAGGTCATGATGGCAATTTTCTCGCTCAAGTCGCCGTTTCCATATCATAGGATCACCGAAGCTCAAGCCCGAGCACACAAACATCATCATCAAATCGCTGATCGATAGCGAAGGAGCGGGCTTCTTCTACCAAGGATTCAATCGTGCCGCCTTTTGCCAAGTGCGATGCCATCCTCTCCGTGCCGAAATCCTCGCCATCTGCATTTTCGATCTCATAGATTCCATCAGTGAAGCACCAGATCCCATCCATTTCATCAAAGGAAAGAACTGTTTCCCCATAAACCGCAGCGGACATCAGCCCAAGAGCCGGTCCCTTCGAGCCCTTTGAAAGCTCAAGAAGCTCTACTTTCTCCTTTCGACGCACAAGAGGCGTGGGATGACCCGCAGACGCCAGACGAATCTCCTTCGCCTCGGTATCCACCACTCCATAGACCGCCGTCGCAAACATCGTCAGCCCTGTCCGCTCCAGCAAATGGCACAGACCCTTGTTCAATCCTTCCAAAAAGGGACCAGGTTCCCCTCTCAATCCGCGCCCTTTTTCCAACAAACCTCTCAACATTGAGACGATGAGCGCGGCGCGCACCCCATGGCCCATCACGTCGCAGACCAGAAATACAGCCATTCCATTCTCCATCGGAAGAACTTCAAAAAAATCGCCCGCCAGTTCCGTCGCTGGTTCATAGCGATGAGAAAAGATCGCTTCGCCTCCCCCTCCTTGAATCGTAGGAAGACGTCTCGGGATGGCCGCTTGCTGCACTTCTCTTGCCAACTGAAGCTCCTCTTCCATGGCCTCATTTTTCCGACCCAACATTAAGGCAACCGCGGCCATTTGGTCCCGAATTTGCACCAATTCCGTGACGTCCCCGGAAACTCCAAAGGTTCCCACAAGCTCGCCTGATTGATCATACCAAGGGAACTTGGAAACAAGAGACCAAGTAGAGTGCCCGTCCTTCCAGGTAAGCTTTTCGAGCTTGGTTGGCATCGGCATCCCGGTCTCAATAATGCGCTTCTCGTCCCTATCCGCCATTTCATGAAGTTCATGCCCAAAGAAATCCCGGTCATGCTTTCCCTCCACATCCGCCGGAGTGGGCAGCCCCAACAAGTTAGACATTCCCTGGTTCACCAGCTTGAAACGAGAATCCAGATCCTTGAAATAGACGAACATCGGGATGCTATCGATGAGCAGCCTAATCCGATGCCTCTCCTCCTCGATCACCTGATTGATCCCGGCAAGCTGTGCCATATCATCAGCCAAACGATTCTGAACCTCTACCAATTCCGTCACGTCATTGGTGACCCCAAATGTCCCCATCACTTCGCCGTCAACGCCCATCCACGGCATCTTGGTCACCATCACCCAGGTTTCGTGACCATCCTCCCAGACTTCGTGCTCCATCACGTCCTCCTGACCTTCCAGAGTTTCCATGATCTTCAGCTCCACGTCGCGCGCCTCTTGGGCATGCTCGGAACCGAAAAAATCGCGGTCTGATTTTCCAATCAACTCCTCAACAGATGACGCTCCCATCCGCTCGGCGGTTGATCCATTGGCCCGCACAAAGCATGATTCTCGATCCTTAAGGTAAACATTCACGGGAACACTCTCAAGAAGCAGATCAATCCGTGACCGCTCCTCTTCGAGCGCAGCTTCCACTTCCTTACGTTGGGAAATATCGATAACGCTTCCGACCATGCGAACCATTTTTCCCTCGTCGTCTGGTCGCACCACCCCACGAATGCGGAACCAACACCATTCTCCGCCCTCTATCTGAATCCGCGCTTCCATCGCGAAGAGTTCGTTTTCCCCGCTCAGCGCTAAATCAAGCAACCGGGTCCATTCCTCACGGTCGTCCGGATGCACGAATCTCTTGGGATCTGAAAAAATGTTAGGCACATCATGGCGCCCGTATCCAAGAAACCGCAGCACCCGATTCGAATAAAAGATTTCATCCTTCTGAAGATCCCAATCCCAAACTCCCTCGTTGGACGCCTTCAAGGCCAACTCCAAACGGTCCTTTACCTCATCTTCTTCGCTCATCGCTTCACCTCCCATCCCAATAAACAGACATCGTCATCAAACACTTCTTCCCCGGAGAATTCAATCCCTGCCTTCACCAGTCGCTCCAGCAAAACATCGATACGTCCACCTCGTTCCACCACCTCAATGAAGCGCTCCAAGCCGAACTCCTCCCCTTTCTCGTTTTCAGCTTCCAACAAGCCATCGGTGAAGCAGATCATCCTCTTTAGTCCCGTAAGCTCAGCTTTTACCGAGCCATACTGGACCCCGGCCACCATCCCCAAAGCGGGTCCTCGAGCCTTTTTAGGTGGCTTAAGTTGACGCACCCCATCATCAAAGACCGCAACCGGGCTGGCATGCCCCGCCAAACCAAGCTCCACCGATTCATCGTTCAGATCCACGATCCCGAATACCGCCGTAGCAAAGATCGTGATCCCACTTTCCTCCAACAAGTGACAGAGCCCGTCATTCAGCCCGGTGAGAAACTCGCTGACTTCGCCGCTCGACTCAGCCTGCTTTTCAATGAGCCCGCGAAGCATCGAAACGATCAAAGCAGAACGAACCCCATGCCCCATGACATCGCAAACGAAGAAGCCCACCTTATCATCGCAAAGTGGAATCACCTCAAAAAAATCACCCGCTAGTTCCGACGCAGGCCGATAAAGATGCTTAAATCGAAGCGAAAAATTCTCGGATTTAAATGAAGGCAGCGTCTCGGGAATAAGCGCCTGCTGCACTTCGCGGGCGAGGCTCAGCTCTTCCTCCATCTCCTTGTTCTTCTTCGCCAGCTTCGTCGCTACTTCATTCAACTCTCGCTGCGCCTTCACCAGAAGGCTCACGTCACTGGAGACCCCAAAGGTCCCAAAAATCTCACCCGCCTCATTGCGCCAAGGATACTTGGACGTCATCACCCAGGTGTCCTGCTTCCCTCCCCAGGTTTCCTTTTCCAAGCTCCCGACCAGAGGCTCTCCGGTTTTAATGATCCTCTGCTCATCCGCTTCCGCCTTACTCCAGTGCTCCTCTGAAAAAATGTCCCGATCCCTCTTCCCCCGCAGAGCTGCAGGCCTCTCCATTCCCAGCCACTTCGCCGTCGCGGCGTTCACCACGACAAAGCGAGAATCCAAATCCTTATAATAAACATTCAAAGGCACATTGTCGATCAGCAGGCGCATCAAGTGGCGTTCTTCCTCCGCTTCCTGATTCAGTGCCTGTAACTTTAGAGAGACCTCCTCTTGTGCCTTCTGCGCTCTCACCAATTCAGAAACATCATTGGTCACCCCGAAGGTTCCCTTTACTTTCCCTTCCCAATCCATCCACGCCTTTTTCGTGCTGATCACCCAGGTGTCTGCTCTTCCTTCCCAGGTTTCGTGCTCCATCATGTCCACCTGGGCCTCGCCCGTATTCATGATTTCTTTCTCCCGTTGCGCCGCAATCGTCGCGTGTTCCTTCGAGAAAAAATCAGCATCGCCCTTCCCAGTAAGCTCCTCCCAACTCGACAAGCCCATCTTCCGAGCCGTCGGCGTGTTCGCCATCACGAAGCGGGAATCCCGATCCTTAAAATAAACATTCATGGGAATGTTATCGATCAGTGTTCGCAAAAACGCCCGCTCCTCTTTCAGCGCTTTTTCCGCCGTCTTGCGCTTCGAAATATCAATGACACTTCCCACCAGACGAATGAGCTTCCCCTCATCATCGCGGACCGGGGTTCCTCGCAGGCGGAGCCATTTCCACTCTCCACGGCGCGTCTTCACCCGGGGTTCCGCGGAAAAAAGATCACTTTCATCATCCATCACCTCCTGCAGCGCCTCATCCACCGCCGCCGCCGAAGCCTGATCCATGATCGTCTCACGGTCTTCAATCAAATGCGGCATGTCCTTCCGACGATAGTCCAAGAAGCGGAGCGCCCAGGCCGAATAAACCATCGTCCCACGCTCAAGACTCCAATCCCAGATCCCTTCCTTCGAGGCGCGCAGCGCCAGCTCAAGTCGATTCTCTTTCCAAACCGTCATCCTTCCTAAGAACAAACACTAACTACTTCTTCACCTCAACGGCAAATCCACCTTTTCCCATCGTCCATCCTCCGCTACACTATCCCCGTGCTCCAAATCGTCTTCAACGAAATCTCAGCTGCCGAAATTTCCCAGCTCGGCACCCTCGAACAACTTGAACTCCTCGATGAGTTCAAGGTAACCGAGGAGGACATGGATAATCTCGATGACGAGCGCTTCGGAAAGATGGAGCGTAATGGCGTCACCCTTTACCGCTTCCGCTCCGCCGACTGGCGCTTCTATTTCGAAGCCGGCCCCGAACAGGTCATCGTCCACCGCGTCCTTCACAAGGGAACCTTTTCCGACTTCCTCTTCCGCTCCAAGCTCCCTCTGGGCGAAGACGAAGCGCTCGCCGATTCCAAGCACTTCTGGAATCTCATCGACGAAGGCCGAAATGCTCGCCGCTCGTCGTAGAGCGGTTCACCTCTCACCGCGTCAGACGATACGCGATCCCTCCGAGCACCAACGAAATTGAAGCCCCAAGGGCTTGTCCCGGGTCATGGACGATCAGGAGGGACGCAGCAGTGAGGGTTGCTAAGATGAAAAGGGCAGGAGGGAGGGCCGCCCAACCGCGAACACGTTTACCGAAGAAAAGCGAACCTACGGTGACCGCAGCAGTCAGGGACAGAGTGAGCCCAAGGAAGGCGAGAAGCTCCTGTAGGGTTCCTACGAAAATGAGTAAGAGCGCCAGGCCCATTTGTAGGAGCACCGCAGGCCATACGCGGTCTTCGCGGAGGACGAAAATCTTTGGTATCACGCCGTCCTCGGCCATCTTCCCATAAACTCGGGGTCCCGCCATCATCATGCTGAGAACCGAGGTGAGGAGGGCAATTGAAATGACGACCCTCGTGAAGACTTCGAAGCCCGCTCCGCCGATCCACCTTGCGGCCACCGCTGCTACATCGGCTTGTCCGCTGATCTCCGCTGCTGGTGCGCCCAAGACGAAAGCCGCGTTTAGGAGGAGGTAGAGAAGCACCACCACCGCGGTTCCCGTGACAAGCGCCCTTGCCACGATAAGGGGCGAAGTCGCTTCACCGGCAACATAGACGGCAGCATTAAAGCCTGAATAGCTCAGGGAAATCCATACCAAGGCTTGCGCGAAAGCGAGGAAACCTCCCTCCGTTTGAAATGATCGTGTGGAGTCACTCCCCCAATCGATTGAAGTCGCTCCCCAACCCAGAAAGATCCCGAGAAGAAGAAGCTTCAAGATCACCGCCGTATTTTGAACACCCACTCCCAGCCATCGTCTTCCTCCGTGAAGTGCGGCTCCCAAAACAACGACACCGACTGCTGGAAGTTTCGCGGGAAAATCACCGGGCAGATAACTCTCCAACGCCACGGCTGCGAAGGCAATCGCTCCGCTGAATCCTGCCAGAAGCGAGATCCAACCCGCCATAAATCCCGCGAAAGGATGTACCGCCCTGGACAGAAAGACATATTCGCCGCCCGAGGCCGGCATCCGCTGAATCAGAATTCCGTAGCTAAATGCCCCGCACAGCGCGACCAATCCCCCGACGAACCAAGCTAGCAAGACTATCCAAGGATCACCCAGCGAGGCCAAAGTGAAACCAGAAGTCGTAAAGACCCCGGCCCCAATCATGTTGGCCACGACCAGAAAGGTCAGCGTCCAGAAGCCGAAGCCTTTCCCGGGGATCCGTGCCATTACTCTTTGCGAAAGCGAAGAAAGTAGTTCTCCTTCAAGCCCTCAAGTTTTACTTCTTCCACAAAGGTCAGTCCCGCATCTTCGATTTCCTTGCGGAAAACCTCCTTGCCAGCGCGCACGTGACCCATCGTCCATTTTCGGGTTTTTCCCTCGATTCGCTCAAAGTCGATCACAACCAAAGCACCCCCTTTTTTCAAAGCGCGCAGCAAGGAGTCCATCGTCCCCTTGGGATATTCGAAGTGATGGTAAGTGTCGCAAATAAACGCCATATCAAGCGAGTTAGCAGGGAGTGGGGTGACGTTCTCTGGACTCAAAATGGCACTAATATTTTGCTGACCCTCCTGCTGCGCGCGGGCCACAATATGCTTCAAAAAAGGAGCGGATATATCAACCGCGTAGACCCAACCGTCGGGGCCGGTTTCTTTTGCAAAAAGTCGCGTGTAAAGCCCGGTTCCGGCCCCGATGTCCGCAATCGCCATCCCTTTCTTGATTCCGCAGGATTCGACCACCTTGTGTCGCTCGAGGAAGGTCTCTCGGCTTTCCACTTCAAATCGCTTCAGCCAGTCATCGACCTTCAATTCAGGATCAAGAAACCGTTCGTTGATCCCTGGCTTCACACTCTTTTCTCCACCAGGACCCGTCGCTTCCTGTCCGATCAAGAGTGAGGCTGCTAATAACAGGGAAACTGGAGCCAGCAGAGTAGTCAGTCGTAATTTCATCGGTTCATTCGGTTACCAGAATCATCCCTCCATTTGCCATCGTGAATCAAGAGGATAGTTCGTCGATCTCTCTCAATTCTTCCTTAACCACCTCTTTACAAAAAAGCGCCCCCTCCCACATCAGCGCTTAACATCCCGATGCCATGATCTCTCTCGTAACCGAAACACAACCATGAAAAACATCCACCTCATTGCCATCCTCCTCGCAGGAACTGCCGCCCCAAGTCTCGCCCAACGTCCCCAAGGTCCTCCACCTGATCCCGTCATCATGACAATCGATAAGAATAACGATCAGAAACTCTCCTCCCGCGAAATCCGAGGAGCGGCCAAAGCCCTTCTCAAACTCGACAAAAACCGCGACAAGACACTCAGCCAAGACGAACTCCGCCCCGAACCACCTAAGGAGCGCAAACGTCGCAAGCGCGACGAGGAAGAAAACCAACGACCACCAGCACCTCCCGTTTCTGCCATCTTCTCCGCTCTCGATACCGATTCCAGCGGCGACCTTTCTGAAGAAGAACTCGCGGCAGCCGCCGAATCTCTCGCCAAGCTTGATCAAGACGAGAACGGCAAACTCAATTCCGAAGAAGCCGGCCTCAAGCTACCAGAATAAGGTGAAAGCGAGCGCGGCGGTCGCCCCCAAGGCGGAGGCAACGGCCCTCCTCCAGGAAGAGGGCCTCGTCGCTAAGCAATTTCATGACAAGGACCGGGGGCTCTATGCCTCCGGTTCTTTTTTTGTCTCCGACCCCCCGGAAACGAAACTGACCTCCATCGACCCACCGAAATCCCCGAACGTCACTCCTCCCAAATCCGGATCGAGGAACCTTAGGACTTCCGGCGCGCCACCAAGAGACAATGCCGTGAGCGCTTCGATTTCTCGTGCGGCTTGGAAGCCAGCTCCTCGATCAAGAACCCAGCCTTGGCCAAAAGTTTTTTAAATTTCGGAGCGGGCTCCGACAGCCAATAAGCAATGCAGCCCTTCGGTGTGATCACCTTTTTCAACTTCTGCAGAAACTCCGGAGTATAAAGACGGGAATTCCCCGAAGTAATCAAATCATCCGGCGTGTTATCGATATCCAAAAGGAGAGAATCGTAACTCCCTGGATTTTTTCCCGAAACGATATCGAAAAGGTCCCCTTGAATAATCTTTGTCCTGGGGTCCTCCAAAAGCGGCCCATTGTATTCCACCAAGAAGGTTCGATTCCATTCAATCAGCGGCGGCATCAGCTCGGCGACATCCACCGTGGCTGGGCTTCCAACCAACTCCAGAGTTCTCTTTAGTGTAAATCCAAGTCCCAAACCTCCGATCAATACTTTTGGATGCGCGGGCCGGGAAGGCGAGTCCGCAAGCAAGGCCCCACATCCTACATCCGCAAGCATCTGCTCCGAAAACGTGAGCGCCGTGCTCATCAGCTCAAATCCATTGTATTTGAGGTAAATTTTCCCGTCATGCTGATGGAGCGAATAATGGGTGCCATCGGGCATCTTGGACTCCGCAAGCTTAACGTAGGGTTTCACGATGAAGACCATCTCTCCTGGACCATTTTCGACAAGGAGATATTGTTTGAGTGCTCGCTGGTCGAGTCATCATAAAAAAGACCTCACGCCGCTTCCCCATCGGCGTGCAATGCCCCCCGAAATGCTTGTTACCGATGACGAACGCCAAGCCAAGCTTCTGAAAGCCTTCGTCGACGCCGCCAAAGAGCAGTGGGCAAACCCTAGTGATAGGACGATATTTCCTCCAACACATGTTTGCTGATCTTCGGAACCTGACACCCATCAGTAGGATAACCCACCACCAGTAAGAGAAAGGGTTTCTCCGCAGCCGGTCGCTCCAGAACCTCATTGAGAAACTTCATGGGGCTCGGGGTGTGAGTGAGACTCGCCAAACCCGCTTGGTGCAGAGCTGAAATGAGGAAGCCGCTCGCCAGCCCCACCGATTCCTTCGGATAATAGACTTTCTCTTCTCCATCGTTCACCCGTGATTTTTGAAAAATCGCCACCAGCGCCGGTGCAGACTCTAAAAATGGTTTCCGCGCATCCGTCCCCAAATGATCGAGCGCATCGAGCCATTCCTGGGGAGCTCGTGAATCATAAAATTCACGCTCCTCGGCTTCCGCCGCTTCTCGGATCTGACGCTTCACCTCCGCACTCCTCACGATCGCGAAGTGCCACCCTTGCTGGTTCGCCCCACAGGGAGCCCGCCCCGCGATTTCGATGCAAGTTTCCAACACTCCGACGGGAATTTCCTCTGAAGAAAAATCCCTCACCGAGCGCCTCATTTTCAACGAGTGAAGCAAGTCACCGGCCCGTTTTTTCATCTCTTCAGGAGAAAATCTCGTAAAGCAAAGAGGAATCGTTTCGGACATCTTTTAAAGGCTGGGAGATTTTCCCCATCACGCAAGAGGATTTCTTCCAGCTTCAAGGGCCCAGAGATCAACATTCCCACTCCACTCGCGAATCCCGATCTCTTCTCCGATCCTCCCATGTGGGTCCGCAATCAAAACAACAGCCGCCATGGCGTCGAGTCCGCCAATTATACCGGCGTCGAGATGAAAAAAGCCCGCAATGTAACTGTGCACAAAGCGGGCTTAAAAAACGAAATCGTTACCGGAATTACTTCAAATCAACACGATCAAGATTCATCACCTTGGTCCAAGCCGCAACAAAGTCGCTCACGAACTTAGCCTGCGAATCATCGGTGGCGTAGACCTCGGAAAGCGCACGGATTTGTGAATCCGAACCCATGACCAGATCGACATCACTTGCCGTGTATTTTTGCTCACCGCTCTCGTAGTCGAGCCCGTTAAAGAGATTCTCCGCACCCTCGGCTTTCTCCCACTTCGTACCCATATCGAGCAAGTTAGTGAAGAAGTCGTTCGTCAATGTCTCAGGACGGTCGGTGAAGACGCCTTCCTGAGCTCCATTCACATTGGCACCAAGCACACGAAGCCCGCCGACGAGAACCGTCATTTCCGGAGCTGTAAGTGTCAGAAGATGCGCCTTGTCGATGAGCATCGCACCTGAAGACCACCCGTATTTCTTACCAATGTAATTGCGGAAGCCATCGTAAGCGGGCTCAAGCACCGAAAAGGACTCAACGTCGGTCTGCTCCTGTGAGGCGTCGGTCCGGCCTGCCGTAAATGAAACGGTCAAATCATTTCCAGCCTTCTTCGCGGCCGCTTCGACAGCGGCACAGCCACCGAGAACGATTAGATCAGCGAGGGAAACTTTCTTACCACCGGACCGCGCGCCATTGAAGTCGGACTGAACCTTCTCCAAAGCCGCAAGAACGGTTCCTAGCTGGCCTGGCTGATTAACTTCCCAGAATTTCTGAGGAGCAAGACGAATGCGTGCACCGTTTGCACCACCACGACGGTCCGTGCCACGGTAGGTGGAAGCAGAAGCCCATGCTGTGGAAACAAGCTGGGAAATACTCAAACCGGAAGCGAGAATCTGCTCCTTAAGATTTGCGACATCGGAATCATCGACCAATTCGTGATCAACAGCCGGGACCGGGTCTTGCCAAAGTTGCTCGGGAGCCACTTCAGATCCATGAAGACACTGAATCGGCCCCATGTCGCGGTGCATCAGTTTATACCAAGCTTTGGCAAAGGCATCGGCGAACTCTTGCGGGTTCTCTTTGAAACGCTTGGAAATCGGACCGTAAGTCGGATCCTCACGCAGCGCGATGTCAGAGGTGAGCATGATGGGCTGATGACTCTTGGAAGGATCATGAGCGTCCGGAACACTTCCGGCACCACCACCATTTTTCGGAATCCACTGAGTTGCGCCCGCCGGACTCTTGGTCTGCTCCCACTCGTAGTTAAAGAGGTTTTCAAGATACTCGTTATCCCACTTTGCAGGCTCGGTCGTCCAAGCTCCTTCAAGTCCACTGGAGATGGCATCGACGCCTTTTCCAGAGCCATGACTGCTAATCCACCCAAGGCCTTGCTCCTCTAAGGGAGCAGCCTCCGGATCAGGTCCCACGAGTCCCGCATCACCCGCACCATGGACTTTTCCAAAGGTATGACCCCCTGCGATCAAAGCAACCGTCTCTTCGTCGTTCATCGCCATACGACCAAAAGTCTCACGGATGTCTCTCGCTGAAGCAAGAGGGTCGGGGTTTCCATTCGGACCTTCAGGGTTCACATAAATGAGACCCATCTGCACCGCCGCAAGAGGCGCTTCAAGTTCGCGATTTCCAGAGTAACGTGCGTCACCCAACCACTCGCTTTCAGGACCCCAATAAATATCTTCTTCCGGTTCCCAGACATCAGCACGGCCACCTGCAAATCCAAAGGTCTTAAAGCCCATGGATTCGAGCGCGACATTTCCAGTCAGCACCATGAGGTCCGCCCAGGAAATCTTACGACCATACTTCTGCTTGATGGGCCAAAGGAGGCGACGCGCCTTGTCGAGGTTCGCATTGTCCGGCCAGCTGTTAAGCGGCGCAAAGCGTTGTGACCCTGAAGTCGCGCCCCCGCGTCCGTCACCCGTTCTGTAGGTGCCGGCACTGTGCCAAGCCATCCGGACGAAAAGTGGGCCATAGTGACCATAGTCAGCCGGCCACCAGTCCTGCGAATTGGTCATCAGATCCGTGAGATCTCTTTTCACCGCTGCGAGATCGAGAGTCTTGAACTCCTCGGCATAATCGTAATCCCCGTCCATGGGATCTGAAAGGGTGGAGTTTTGACGCAGGAGTCCCACGTTGAGTTGATTGGGCCACCAATTACGGTTGGTCATCCCTTTCCAAGCAACGGATGAACCGTGCATCACCGGACATTTACCTTCTTCTGACATTTTTTTTTAAGCTACAATTTTGAGAGTTCGCCCTTTTCCAAGGTTCTGCACGTCTATTGAAAACAATCTCCTTGGAGTGTCCATCAGTAAAATTTTCCCAAGAGAATCTGCCGCATATTCCCCTGATCCCAAAGCACCAAGCGATTACTTCCATCGATACGAAGTCAAACCCTTGAGATCTCTTACAAAGACCTCATCTCCACAAATCGTTACGTGAGCCCAGGTGGGACTTCCAGTGACCTCCAACTCACTGACCAACTTGAAACCACCTGGATCAGCTTCGATCAACAAAAGAATTCCCCGGTTGTCCAAAGCCAAAATCCGACTCCCATTCACCGCCATCGACCAGTAATCCCCATACTTTTTATCCGTCGACCACAATATCTTCTTCGCCTCGGGATCAATACAATGAAAGCGCTTGTCCCGCCCATGAAGATAAACCTTCCCGTCGATCACTACCGGAGAAGACATATTTCCTTCCACCTTGTCATTCCAAAGCTCCGTCACCGCCTGCCCCTTTTTGTTTGCCTTCACCTCATACCAGAACGTCCCCCCACCGTAGCTCGCCGTAAAAACACGGTCACCAATCGGGGTCGGAGTCAGAATATTCATTCCCCGAAAAGCTTTCACCGGTGTGGACCACAAAATCTTACCATCTTTAGGACTCACTCCTGCCAGGAGAGTTCTCGTCTGCACCAAAATCTGATCCTTCCCTCCAATCGTTGTCCTCGTCGGCGAGGAAAAGGCCTCCCCAAACATCGCCCGGCCGTCCTCCAGCGTCTTCCAAACTGTTTTACCATCCGATTTCCGGATCTTACGAAGTGCCGATCCTACCTGCACATAAAGATGGTCTTTCCCCAACAAAGGCGAGCAAACGAAGCCAAACTGCGGCTTCTGCGTTCCCTCATCCTGAGGGAAATCAGCCCGCCACTGCACCTTTCCAGTCGTCACATCCAGCGCCACCAAAACATCCTTCATTCCTCCAACATAGAGATATTTTCCATCGCAAGCAGGAGTACTCCGGACCCAGCTTCCATTCCGCGCGGCATAGAATGGCACCTTCATCGAGCCTTTCCAAGACGACTCCCACAGCTGCTTCCCCGACTTTCGATCAAAAGCCCGAACAATTTCCTCCTTCTTATCCTTCGTCTCCACCGTAAACACCCGTTCGCCAAAAACGATCGGACTCGCATAGCCCTCAGCCAATTCAACCGACCACGCCTTCTTGAAATTCTCTTTACTGAGCTTTTCCGGCCAAACCTGAGCACCTTTATGGACCATTCCATCCCTTGTCGGACCCCGCCACTCATCCCAATTGATTGACGCAACCAAAGGCGCAGCCACTCCAATGATCGATAGAGAAAGGAAACATTTTATCTTAGTCACCTACTACCTTCGCCCAACTTCTTCGACCCGCAAGCAGGAGTGGTAGAATTTCTGCAATCCGGAAAAAGCAATGCGTCAATCTGTCGCACTGGAGAAGAAACCCGATAGAAGGAAACCGCAGCTCCCATTCCCATCCGTCATCTCTCATTGTATTCTTGGAAATTACTTCTACTCTCAGGCGATGAAAAAAATCATGCTCTGGACCGTTGCTGCAATCGCACCCGTCTTCCTCGTCGAAACCGTCGTAGCCCAAGAGACGAAATCCGCTGCCGCTGCCGAGAAAACCGTCGAAGCCAAAAAGCCGACGCTCACCTACTACTACTTCGACGGATGACCATTGTGCGCGAAAATCGCGGTCATCGTGAATGATCTCAAAAAGACAAAAGGTAAGGAAATCACTTTCAACAACGTCCTCGTCGGTGCGGGCAAGAGCACCCAGGAAATCAAAAAAGCCAAACTCAAGGGCCACGGCATCATCGCCAAGGACAAGAAGGGCAAGGTCATCAAGACCGTCGACGGTCATTCCTACGGAAAGAAAGAAGTTGAAGCCGTCGTGGCTAAACTCCTGCCTAAGAAATAAGCATCTCTCCCCAATCATTTTCTCGAGCCCCAGAAGTTTTCTTCTGGGGCTTTTTTCTCTCTCCTTATCGATGACGCCGGAGAATGGACAACGGGTAAACATTAAGGGGAAGGCTGGCCTGCTTCTCGATCGCGAAGGCGTGCGTCGTGAGACCATGGGGCTTACCCGTCTCAATCGCTTCGAACATCACGAATCCCATATCCTCCCTCATAGCGGTCGTAGTCCGCGAATCTTAAGGACAAAACTCAAGCCTCCTCGATCCGCCGATCAGGTTCGCCTCCCCTACTTGATCACGACCTCGTCGAGGTAAAATGTATACGGCTTCCCATTCGAGGCGGTAGAGAAAAACAGCCCTGATTTTATGCGGGAAAGGTCTTTGCCTTTAAGAACAATCTCGTGCTGCACCCATTCGCTTGTGAGGGTCAGGTCGAGGCTCTCCTTTACGGTATCGTGATAGGGTTTATCGGCTCCGATAACTCCAATTCCCACTGTGAGCTTCTCTCCTCCCTCTTTACCTTTAGCCCAGAAAGAAAGCACTTCGGCACCCGTGGCATCGATCCCGCCCGGCGCATCCCCCCAGTCACCTGAAGGATGCTGCCAAACCACCCCGGCCCAGCCCGAGTCAGCTGTGAAATCCAGCTTGATGCAGTGCTCACCCACCTTCGGATTCTCCGTGGAAAGCTCCTCCAGCGTCAGCTTTTCCGTGTCTCCCATCCAACCACTCGGAACCCACGGGCCCGCTCCTTCAGCCCCGGCAACCGTCAACGGAAGCGGAAGTTTTTTGGCCGAAATCAGCTCTCTCCCTCCCGTTACCTTGATCGAAACATTCGCGGTCGCCGCTCCACCTACTGGATCAACAACATAGGCATAAATTCGGAACGTCCCCCCATTTTGAGGGATTTGAATGCGGGCATGCGAGGCCGTTGATTCAGGTAAAATGGCTTCCGAGTATGTTGGGGGGGCCGGACGCTCATCACCGCCCTCGGCAGTCTCTTTCCAATCCTCCGTGAGAACCCAGGTGACCTTTAGCTCTTTGCCTTCCGGATCCGACGCTTCAAGCTTCACCTCAATGATCGCCCCTTGATCGAGTAGCTGATTGGGCCCCTGCAGTGCAATCGATTGAATCACGGGGCAGAGATTCTCAGCAGGTTTCCCGGACCAAAGCTGAGTTAGCTCATCCACCCCCGCGAGCTTCTCACCACTTGGCAGGAGAAGGCCAAACCAGGTCGCGGACGCTTCCTGCTTCGATCCCCACATGAACGCAAAACTCCCCAGACAAAGAGGATCCGCATGCACCGTCTCGTAAGCTCGGCGGTAATATTTAGCCTTCTCCGTGCTCGAGAGTTCATCTGGCATTCCCCACCGGTTTGGCTCCGTCTCCCAGGTCCCCGCAGGACCAAATTCAGTGATGACATAGGGCTTCACTCCCCCTCCCTCTTTGTATCGCTTCGGAAGGGAAACCACTCCTCCATAAGAATTGATGCCGTGAATATCGACACTCGGGCAGAAGCGATTCAATCCCTCAATCTGACGCTTCCCAATCTCCGCGGTAACTGTCATCACGGGATGATTTGGATCGATCTCCTTCACTTTCTTCGCGAGATACTCGATTTGGGTGTAGATCGCCGGATTCGAAGTCGACTCGAACCCTTCCATCTCATTGCCAATTCCCCAGAGCAAGACCGCCGGGTGATCCTTAAATTTCCGCACCGCGGCAAAGAGAGCATCTGCTTGTCCGGTGACCGAACCCCAATCGGTGTAACTGAATCCATGCCGTTCGTGCCCAATCCAGTATCCCAAGGCCACCTTCAGCCCGAGTCGATGCGCTTCGTCGAGCATCTCGGGTGTCGTCTCCCCGATTCCCCAGGTTCTCACAGTATTTCCTCCAGAATCCCGGAGCAGCTCAAGCGCTCCTTCACCTCCGACCCCCTTCACCTCAAAAGGCTTTCCGTCTACCAATAGGGTGGCGGATCTCCCTTCTCGCTGAATCGTCACGGTAGCTTCTTCAGCAAGGCTTGGGAGGGCCAATGACAAAGCAACGATCTGACTGACAAGAAATGGAATACGTTTCATGACCAAATTAGGTTTATCGCCAAGAAACCACCTCAATTTCTTTATGCAACTCTATTCAATTATTTTGCCAGGAACGGCTAAAATTTTAAGATTCTATCACACAAAATAAGGGTTCCCCCACTCCCAGAACCACGCTGGCGCGAACTCACTGCCGAAAGGTCTAAAGTGAAACCTGACATTCATCGCTCCCCTCATCACTTCGCCAGCCAACGGATGCACATACCCCGCCGGATCACACCCCGCACTCGCCACCGGGCAGGGCTCGATGCCGACCCAATCCATGCACGAGCTTTTCACGCCAAAGTCCACCGCTTTCATCGAAGCCGTGATTTGCGATCTCACGGACTTTCAACAACCGTTCTAAACCTCTCAGCAAGGGGGGATGTCACCTAAGCTCCGCAAAATTCGTCATGCCTACCTCGGAGAACCTAAAATAAACTCATAGCAAGCTAATCAAAGATCCTAAAAATTTCATCTGGTAAAGGCACATCCAAGTGTCCGAAAAGGGATGCAGATCGAAAGCATGCCAAATACTAGATGGAGATCACCGCTGATTCTACTTCAGGTAGTGTGAATCGCCCTGAAGCCGAGCCTCCAATAATCCTCTTGCCCTTAGTCCCCTCAGCATTTAATGCGGTCCTCGACATGAGGAAGCCCATTATTGCCGCCAACTGGAAGCTGAACAAAGGACCATCTGACACCGAGGATTTCATCCGTGGTTTTGAAAGCAAGCTAGCCGACTTTCCTAAGGGCGTCGACATTGTCCTTGCTCCTCCTTTTGTCTCCCTGGTCAAGGCTACCGAGCTTCTCTCCCAGTCCCGCGTCCGCGTCTCAGCGCAGAACATGTCGGAGCAAGACAACGGTGCTTACACCGGTGAAATCAGCGCCTTCATGCTGAAGGAAATTTTTGTGCAATATGTCATCCTGGGCCACTCCGAACGCCGCTCGATCTACGGTGAAACGGATGCTATTATCAACGCCAAGGTTCTCAAGGCGCACGAAGTCGAACTGAAGCCCATCTTCTGCATCGGCGAGACTCTGCAAGAGCGCGAAGACGGCAAGCTGGAAAAAGTCCTCCGCACCCAGATCACCGACGGCCTCAAGGACGTCACCGAAAAGCAGATGCTCGACACCGTCATCGCCTACGAGCCCGTCTGGGCCATCGGCACCGGCGTGACCGCTTCTCCTCAGCAAGCTCAGGACGCCCACGCATTTGTGCGCTCCGTCATCACCGACCTCTACGGCATCTCTGTCTCGGAAAAAGTCCGCATCCAGTATGGCGGAAGTGTGAAGCCAGGCAACGCCGCTGAACTCCTCGGCCAGAAAGACATCGACGGCGCCCTCGTCGGAGGGGCCGCTCTTGAAGTTAGCTCTTTTGCCGATCTCATCAAGAACGGCGTGCCCGAGTAAGAAAGGATGGACCGCGCAGTATTTGGAACGAAGGAAGGCGATATTTACGTCGGACACGGACCATTTACGACCTCTTCAGAGCCACCTCTTTCCGGGGTGGCTTTTTACAAGAACGATTTCGCGCTCAGCGAGCCCGAACCTTGGCTGTTGCCAGCACGAGTGGAAGTGCTCGAACAATCGGACGCCGCAGCCCTTGAAGTCGATTGGACCGAGCCCGAGTCGGCACCCTTCGCGGAAGTCTTTCGTGAGGTCGTCGAAGCCATCTCGCGCGGCGTGATCGAAAAGTCAGTCCCCGTGGTCACCGCCAAGGGGCACGCTAAAAGCGGAGGACCCGATGCTCTTCTCAACCGACTCTTCGCTGCCCCGGAAACCCTCCGTCCCTACGGCTGGATCAGCGAGAACGAGGGATTCTTAGGCGCCACTCCCGAGGTTCTTTTTCGAGCCTTCGACGGTCGCATTTATACCATGGCCCTCGCTGGCACCGCTCGCAGCGATGAAGCCGGAATTTTTGCTGTGGATGACAAGGAGATCCGCGAGCACGAGTTTGTCGCCCAAACCCTCATCGCCAAACTTTCCGACCTCGGAATGGTGCGCAAAAAAGAACGCGAAATTATCGACCTCGGGAAGCTCATCCATTTTCAAACCCTCATCGAAGTCGAACTCTATCAACATGAGAAGACTGAGAAACTGATCAAGCGACTGCATCCCACGCCCGCGCTGGGTCCCCTTCCACGGACCACGGAAACGATGGCCCTCTTAAAAGAATGGCGTGAGCGGCTCGGCTGCCCCCCGGAATTCGGCGCTCCCTTCGGGATGATGCGCGATGGCGAGTTCGAAGCGCTCGTCGCAATCCGCATGATCGGCTGGAAGGGCGACGAATACGTCCTCCCCAGCGGCTGCGGCGTCATTGAAGAATCCCGCCTCGTCAACGAATGGCGGGAATTGGCCCTCAAGCGTTCCGCAGTGAGGGACCTCCTGGTTGGCTGATCGACATCGGTCCTGCTTAACAATAGGACCACCTGCGATGGGCATGTCGCAAAGCGCTTAGTCAATCCCTCTATTCTTATGCTCGGAGCCTATTTTTTGATTGGATTGACCTAGTCCGCTCCCCACGTCGGCTTCGAGACCGAACAACGAATCGTTTCAAACCGATCCTTAGCTTCGAGCAAGTTCCTTCTTCCCAAACCTCGCCCGCAAGACTCCGATCCCTCTCGTGATCTTCTTCCAGATCTTAGACGTTACAAAGACCGCAAAGATACAAACGAGCAAGAAAACAAAGAATCCGATCACCGGTGAAAACGCCATTAAGCCGAGTCCTCCCAGCACAAGCCCGTCCTCGGTCACACTGGCCACCGCATTCGAAACCGGTTCAGGAGATAGGTTGATGAGCAAACGCCCACCCGCCTTCAAACTATGCATTGCCAAGCTAGCTCCTCCTGAAAGAAGAGCCGCTACCACGCTCATCGAGGGTTCAAGCTCACCCAGCGCCGTAAGCGCCAGCATGATACCACCCGCCGGCCGCACAACCGTGTGGAGCACGTCCCAAGTCGAATCGACCCAGGGAATCTTATCAGCAAAGAATTCAATCAAAAACAAGGCCCCCGCGACACCCAAAATCCAAGGATCTCCGAGGACGGTAAACTGCTCATGGGCCGACGCCAGATCGATCCAGTTAAAACGCACCGCGATACCGGTCACGAAAACAGTGAGGTAGAGATTCACCCCCGAAAGAGTCGCAAATCCAAGAGCAAGGCCCAATTGTGTGAGAAGGTCCATCTGTATTAATATTAGCACCTAAAAATGCGGGAGCGATGAGAAAGAAATCAGCGCTTTGTAATCCTTACGGACCGTTCTTCCGCTTTTCGAAGAGCTTTTGGGCCTTATCAAGATATTCCAGAATAGGATCATCGACTGGCACTTCGGCCTTTTCCAACTCCTTTTTGATGAGGAGATAGTCGTCAAATTCGCCGCTTTCCTCCTGGACGGTGGAGAGGTGATACCAATCGAGAAGATCGAGAAGACGCTCGTAGCGGCGCTTCTCCGCTTCACGAAACATTTCCAAATTATCGAGCGCCTCCGCAATGTGGCCGCGTTCCTCTCCTGTCAAATCGGAGAGAGTTTTCAAGTAGCCACCCACCACAGTCCGATAAGTTGGAAAACAGCGATATGAAAGCCCCGTGAGGAGGTCGGAGGCCTGACGAATGGCCGTCAGCCGATCTTTATTTTCTTCCAGGTCCATCACATAAGGCCAGGATTCGATACCATAGGGAATGAGCTGGCCCGTTTCGTACGGCAGGTAAAGTTTGAGCGCGTCCGTGAGTTCCTTGTCCGTCCCTGGGATCGTCATGGTCTGGGTGAGGCCTGGCTCAGCAAGCGCAGCCACCTGGGACAGCCACCACTTTTCGAGCCCTTCGCGACCAAGATTCACGTCAGGGAAATGCTTACTCAGAAGCTGAAAGGGCTCGCCCTCGAAACCCGAAGCTTCGGCAAGATAGGCCGTCATTGATTTTTTCCCCCCGGGCTGGGCGAGAAGAGCCATCGTGAGCGCACCGGATGAAGCTCGAAAGAGCTCACGACTGAGGGAATCCATCTCAACCACTTTTTTATTCTCAATCAATTCCGATACCGGCATCCAGCCCCCATTGTCTCGAAGCGCGGCATAGACACCCCGTTTCCCTTTCTTCCTCTTCCAAGCCATCGCTTCCTGGATGCCATCGATGAGCCAAGGCGAAAGCGTGAAACTCTCAGGCAGATCGTCAGTGGCCACGCCGCGGATGCCGCGTTCCACGAGGAAGATTTCGAGAAGGGTATTCTTAAGATCGGATTTGGGGTAAATTTGAGGCGCGGCAAAGCGGACGCTCACTTGAAAACGCAAGCGATTCTGGTCCTCCGGCAAAGTGAGCAACTCACGCCGGATCGCCCCCGGTTTTCCATCCACCGGAGGATAAAGTTCCATCACGACCGGGCTTCCTCGACCCTCAACAGAGTCCACCACCGCATCCAGATCACGAATTAAGGCCTCGGTGTCTTGAATGATCTCCGCCCGAATCGAGGGCGTCCCACCATGAACCACGATCTGCCCCAGATTACTCTCGCTGCGCTGCGCAAACTCTGGAACCTGCGCCGCCAAAGAAGCAGCAAGGCAGAAAAAGACAGCGAATTGAAAAAGCATGCGAAGGTAAGCGTCGACGGGACGCCATCTTATCTTGAAAAATGTGGGTGAAACACTTTCAAATCCATCCATATCCAGCCGCGCAGGCATCATCAATATCTTAGTAAATTTGTCCTTTTGCGCTTCCTGATCATCGATTTCAATCTTGATATAAAGCGCCGATTCTTCGCTGACGGCGGCAAAAAAAGATCCTGCGTGTCCCGAGACGATTGTGGAACACTGCCTGAAACAGGCTCGGAAACCGATCGGCGATCAAGCCGTAATACTCGTTGAACGCCCGAACAGCTTCAAGTGATACATCACTTCGACGAACTCAAGGAGCGGTCAGCAGAGGGAGAATCGCGGCATCCGACAAATCCTAAAACTCGCAGCTTCCAGGCGTCCTCGCGAATGAAATGACATCGCGGATGTTTTGCATTCCCGTGACATACATAAGGAGGCGCTCGAAGCCGGCTCCGAAGCCGGCGTGGGGCACGGTGCCATATTTCCGGAGATCGAGATACCAGCCGTAGTCGCTGAGATCAAGGCCATCCGCTTCCATACGGGCTTTGAGAAGGTCGTGGCGTTCTTCGCGCTGGCTCCCGCCGATGATTTCGCCGACTCCAGGGACGAGGACGTCCATCGCAGTCGCCGTTTTTCCGTCGTCATTGGTCCGCATGTAGAAGGGCTTAATTTCCTTGGGGTAGTTGTAAACGGTGAGCGGTCCATCGACGACTTCTTCGCAGAGGTAGCGCTCGTGCTCGGATTGGAGGTTGACACCCCACTCGACCGGATAGTCGAACTTCCGGCCGGACTTGAGGAGTTTCTCGACCGCTTCGGTGTAGCTCATGCGGGCGAAACCACTGGAGGCCAGCTTTTCGAGGCGGGGACGGAGGCCTTTATCCACGAATTTTTCGAAGATGCTGAGATCGCCTTCGTTATTATCAAGGACGTCTTTGACAAGATATTTGATGAATTCCTCCGCGAGGTCCATGTCTCCTTCCAGATTACAAAAGGCCATTTCGGGTTCGATCATCCAGAACTCCGCGGCGTGGCGGGTAGTATTGGAGTTCTCGGCCCGAAAGGTCGGGCCGAAGGTGTAAATATTCGAAAGCGCACAGGCGTGGGTCTCCCCTTCCAGCTGGCCGCTCACGGTGAGGTAGGTTTTCTTACCAAAGAAATCCTCCTCGGCTTTCCCTCCCTCATTTGTGGTGACGCGGAACATCTCGCCGGCTCCCTCGCAATCGCTCGCAGTGATGATGGGCGTGTGGATGTGAACGAAGTCGCGTTCATTGAAGAAACGATGCACCGCATAGGAAAGGCGGCTGCGCATGCGGAAGACGGCGCCGTAGAGGTTCGTGCGGGGACGAAGGTGAGCGATGGAGCGAAGAAATTCGGGCGAGTGACCTTTTTTCTGAAGGGGGAAATCGTCGGGCGCTTTGCCCACGAGCTCCACCACGGTGGCGCGAACTTCCCAGCTTTGGCCTCTTCCGGGACTCTCGACAAGTTCTCCGAGGACGCGCACGGAGGAACCGGTCGTTATTTTAGAAACGAGTTCCGATCCGGGAATGCCTTGATCGATGATCGCTTGGATCCCCTGGAGGCTTGATCCGTCATTGATTTCAATGAAGGAAAACTCCTTGGAATCACGACGGGTGCGGACCCATCCGCAAACTTCCACCGCAGGTTCAGCAGAAGGGCTCTTTAAGAGATTTTTAACCGATTGACGCATACCCGGAAACTAGCGAGCTTCAGAAAAAAATCCACTGCTACCTTCTGCGACTTGGAGCCGGGCGGGAAGGCATGGGAGAGACCGAACGAGAAGGAGTCCGCGGGCGCACCACGGCGGAGCGGGAAACGGAGGGTTTCCGTGTCACTTGAGACGGTCGTGTGACCTTGGAAACGGTGTTGGAGGGACGGAAAATCTGAGGACGACGAACCCCTGGAGTGGTGACCACGGTTGGCTGCCGCACGCTGGTGGTCGTGGGTGGGCAGTAAGGCTCATCCACGATGATCGGCCGATTTACCACGACATGAGTGAAGCCGCGATAGACGGGAGGATCCACGACGATTTGGGTCGTGTTATGAACGGGAGTGTTGACGACCCGGACCTGAAGCTCGTAAGCCTGTTTTTCCGCTAACAAGCGACGCCTCTTTTCGTTCTCAAGCTGAGCTAAAGTGTGCTGAAGAGTCGATCGATTCCGCTGATCTTGAAGCATGCGTTCGAGCTGGAGAGCTTTTTGGGCCATCTCCGGGACGTAGGAAAAACGATGACGGATGTCGGGAGCGAGACTACTGAAATGAAGACGCGCGGAACCATCGCGGTGCTGGATCTCGATTCCCACGTCAGTGACCCGGGTGATGCGGGCGTCATAAAACTTACGGCCATCTAGGGTGTAAACGGCCCCAGGGATTCTCCGACGGCAGTCAATCGAGCAACCCGTGGATCAATTTCTCCATCAGAGTCCGGCTTCAGCCGGTTACGGGCTTGGGCGCCGCATTTTTGGTCTCCGATCTTTTCGCCCCAGCCTCAAGACGGAAGATCTCGGATTGGAGTTCGGCGAGCTTATTTTGCTGAACAAGAGAGTCATTTAGAGCGCGGTTCAACTGGGAAATGTGATCCTCTATGGATCCGAGACGCTCTTCCAAGCGAAGAATCTGATCAGGATCGGCCAGCGAACCTTGGGTGACCTTATCTTGGCGACAGGAGACAAAGAGGAGGCCGAGGAGTGGCAGGGCAAGTGAGAGCTTCATGAGATGACTGACGGGTCGATTTTAGTGAAACGGGAACCGTTCCTCCTTTATTCAAACGTTTGGCAAATTTCATTCCTTCTCCTTGATCGCGAAAAGGGTCCCGTCTTCTCCCCCAACAAAGATCGTGCCTCGGGCAAAGCTTGGAGCGGCGACAATCGCCTCGCCGAGATCGAGCTTCCAGAGTTCTTCTCCTTGACCCAACTCCAGGGCATACACCCGCCCGTCGGATGATCCCACCACGACAGCATCGGTGAAGAGAAGCGGAGAGGATTCGACCCGCCCGCCGGTCTTATACTGCCAAAGCGCGGAGCCATCGGCTCTTGAAATGGCGTGCAGTTTCTTATCGCGGCAACCGATGAAGACCTGTGTTTCATTGATCGCGGGAGCGCTCATGAAGGGGAACTTGCGATCAGTGTAAGTCCAGACTTTTTGGCCGGTAGCAACATCCGCGGCAAGAACTTCGTTTCCGTAATTTCCCCAGGCCACAAAAGTCCCGGACGTCGCAACTGTGGAGACAATCTCCGCATCGGTCTCGATGGCCTCGTTCGGCTTGCCCGTTGCGACATCGAGCGAATAGAGAACCCGGTCACATCCGCCGAAGACGACCTGTTTTCCATCCACAATCGCAGGGCTGCCATTGATGAACTCCTGAGTTTCGTGTCTCCACATTTCCTTACCATCGGTCGTGCGGAGCGCTCGGCAGACCCCATCGTAGCCATTCAGAATAACCCAGGTTTCTTTTCCATCGGGACTCCCGATGAGATTCACGCCAGCGGTGATTTTGTCATCGGTCTCGATCTTCCACCTTTCGTCACCGGTCACGAGATCGAGGGCATAGAGGAAGGAATCCTGGCACCCCACAAAAAGAGTATCCTCGTGGATGGCGGGGGTGGCCTCAATAGCGTCCTCGTATTCCTTTTTCCAAATAAGGTCACCCGTCTCGAAATCGAGCACGTAGAGGAGGCCCATGTCATTTCCAAAGACCACGGAGGAGCCGGAGACGATCGCCTCTCCAAGAATGGGGCCATCGGTTTTGAAAGTCCACGCGACCTCAGGTTTCCCGGGAAGTGGGTCCCCCGTTGTGCCGGAAAGCCCGGCACCACCCCGGGCCACCGGCCATGAAGTGCGGGTCCACTCTGTTTGATTCTTTGCGGAGGCGTTGTCGTCTTCCTCTGCCGGTTTGCATGAGGCGAGGACAAGGAGTAGCGAAAAATAAGAAAGCTTCATAAGGCGTCGCGATAGAGTGACACAAAATCTGCCTCATCGAAAGAGCGCGGGTTGAATTGGCCGGTCCATTGCTTGATTGCTTCAGCAGCCAATTGAGGAATCATTTCCGCAGGAACCTGAACAGGTTCCAATTCGGCAATCGTTCGCAGACTCTCGACCCACTCGATGAGATCGGGACGGAGCTCCTGATAGATTTCACCCACCACCGTGGAATTCCATCGCATGATCGTGGGGAGCATGGTGAGGACGGCGCGGCCGTGGACAACATCGAAGTGCGCGGTGAGTGGGTTCGCCGTGGCGTGAGCGGCACCGAGCATCGAGGACTCGATGGCCTGGCCGGCAAGCGCCGCGCCACGGAGCATGTCGCCACGCTGTGCAGTGGTCGCCTCGCCCTTGAGAATCGACTCAATGACAGGCTCGATTTTTCGGAACGCGGCAAAAGAAAGCTCGCGGGACTCGGGAGTGGACTTGGTGCAGACCGCGCTTTCGAGGGCATGGGAAAGAGCATCGAGGGCGGTGAGTCGCGCCACTCGCAGGGGCATCGAAGCCGTGAGTTCCGGATCAAGGATGACCGTTTTCGCAAGGGCTCGCGGATCTCCACAGGCCATTTTCTCATGGGAACCATCACGGCTGAGCACGGCGTAACTCTGACACTCACTTCCGGTTCCTGCGGTGGTCGGGATGGCGATAAAGGGCAACATTTTCCCCTTCGCTTTTCCGTGGCCCTGATAATCGGATATTATCCCGCCTCCACTGAGGAGAAAAAGGGTGCCCTTGGCGGTGTCCATCGAGCTTCCCCCGCCCAGACCGATGATGACATCGGGATTCGCCGAACGCGCGAACTCGGCGCAAGCCGCGACATCGGACTCCGTGGGATTTTCGTGGGCGGCATCGTATACAACAACATCATGCAAGAGAGATGTCGTCGAGTTAAGATGCCCCGCTGCCACAATCCCGGAATCGGTGACGATGAGGGCTTTTCCCGATACGTGTTTCGGAAGTTCCGCAAGAGAACCCGGGCCATGGAGAATAAGTTGAAGGTGATTTGTCACAGAGAAAGTGGAGTCAATGAGCTACCGAAAAAATAGGGCCGCTCTTTCAAATCTCGGCGGTAACTTTACGCAACCATTTGGCGAAGCCTTCCTCGTTATGCTCGCCTGATGCGAGGTTCAAATAATGAGGATACTTTTCCTCCTCGGATACCGTGACCAGGAGGGCCATTGAGCAAAAGAAATAATTCACAGGCAACCGCTGCCGTCCGCTTGTTTTCATCCACAAAAGGATGATTCTTTGCTAGGCCAAAGGCATAAGATGCCGCCAATGCGCAGAGGTCTGGCAGAGGGTCTCCATATTGAAAAAGTTGCTTGGGACGAGATAGCGCAGGAAGCAACATTCCCTCGTCACGAATCCCCTCCTGCCCCCCGTGCTCTGCGAGCTGCCTTTGATGAAATTGGTAAACAATTTCATCAACAATCCATTCCGGCGGGTCCATCATTGAGCCAATTTTTTGAGAAGATTCCGATTCTCACGCATCACCTTTTCGGCAAGCTCCATTTGATGGGCCTTTTTTTGATCATACGCCGAAATCTCCACCCCACGAAGAGTCTCGGTCACAGTAAGAATGTCCCCTTTTGAAACGCGCAGCTTTTCTAGAAGTTCCTTCGGAAAAATTACTCCAGTAGAATTCCCGATCGCAGTATGCTTGAGCGTCGTCACGCTTTGTTATAACCGATGTTTGATCGAAATTCAAGTTGTGATCAGGTCAGCATTTCCTCGAACTCGTCGTCTTTGCTCTCAAATATGCTTATTGGATCGCAGAAAGATCGCCCTGAATCGCGCGACGGTGGTAGAGGAACTCAAAGAGGTTTCCTTCGTGCGGTTGCTCCCACTGGACGCGATTGGTCGGGAACGGTCCGATGTTAAGGCGTTCGATATTCGGGCTCAGCATAAGGTCCTGAATCCACTCTTTGTTCCCGGTGAAAGCACTCACGACTAGAGTCTCGCCGATGTTAGCGAGCATCTCGGACTGTGGCATTTCGACGATGCTCGCGTAGGGAAACATGAACTCGGTATTGGCAAGTGGGTGATCCTTGTCATCGCAGGCGATGAGCGTCGGGCAGAGATAGGTCTGATCAAAGGCCTCCGCCTTCCGAGCCCCGGAACGATGAGCGGCGGTGACATCGCGTGCGCCTTTTTCTTTGAGATGATCTTCGATCATACCATCGATTCCCTCGGCCATCGCAGTGTTGGCGAAACCACAAAGAAGAGCATTGGAATCATCACGCGCGAGCGGTTTGACTTCGGCGAGCTTGGCTGCAAGCGCTTCAGCAATTTCAGCCCCATGCGATGGCACCAAGATGGCTGAAGTGTTAATGCAACTGCGGCCACCATTGGCAGCAATGGAAGTAACGAGAACGTCGAGATAGTCTTCCCAGCGGTCAATGAAGTCGTCGCCGATGAGAATCTTGGAGCGTCCAGTCCCGTGAACCTGGATGGTTTTGAAGGGCGCATATTTCCGCACGGTGACATCGGATCCGAAGGAAATGCCCGCTCCGCAGGAAGTCAGTAAGGTGTCGCCGCCTTCGTGAGTGGTGGGATAATAGCCAAAGGCTTCCTTCGGAAAACCGCCTTGGATCATGGCCTGCACGATGCGCAGTGGGGTGAAGGGATCTTCGCGTCCTGGCTTGAGCAGGACAGGAATCTTCATCACAAGCGCGGGAAGCCAGAGTGAATTGACCGCCGGAGCATTACTGGGAAGAGCGACGCCGAGCGAACTGGTCGCGGGATAATAGTTCACCTCAAGGTCACCGACGGAAGTAATGCCACGGTCGAAAATTTCTAAAGGCATGCCACGGGTCAGACCTCCAATCACGGTGCGAATCTGCGACATCGCAGCATGGATTTTTCCCATATTCATCTTCACCAAAGTGTGAGGAAGACGCGTGAGATCAGAGAGCGATTCAATGTAGTCCTGCGGGCCTTGCGTCGAGTCGCCACAAGGAAGTTCGGCGTGCAAGAAGAGTTCAGCAGCAGCCTCGCAGTAATCTGCAAGCGTCTCTGCGGGAATGGCATCGAGAGCGGCTTTCGACTCGGAAATGCGGAGAAGATCGCGACGAATGATCCCTGGGTTCGCGGTATGCGTAACGAGGTCTTCGTTCAGCTTGACATGGTCAGCGGACTCGTAAGTTTCGCCAAGGCGGAGAATAGGAATTTGCATCTTTGGAAAAAGTGAGTGGTTTGGTGGGCGGAGCTGGCGATTGGGTTTTAACGTTGAGCCCCTAGCTTTTTCGGAGTTTCTGCTCCGATTTTTAAAGAGGCTGGATTTCTTTATTATAGCAGAAGCGTAAATTCATGCGCTTTCTCCTATACATTAAGCTTACGAAAATTCCTCATTATTAATGTGCAGTAGTAACTGCTAATCGCTAAAAGCTAATTGCCAACCCCTCAGACCATTTTAGTTAATAAACACCTTCAATAACTGCCTTGGTGCCAGATTGGAAGGGACGCACATCGCCAACACCGTCCCATGGAAACTCGTCGCACTCGGTGCGACGGATTGCTTCGTCGCGCTCAAGGAAACGAGGAACGAAAAACTCCTTCGTCATCGTGGTGAGCTCGACGCGGCCATATTCACCGTAGTCGACAATCTTGGTGGAATCCTTCGGATCGACGACCCGCAGAGTCGCGCGGGGTTGGGGCGCATAGTAGGTCAGCGAATACTCACCGGGATCGCGCTTTCTGGAAATGGCGAGGCCCATGAGGGTATTCCCGTAAGTGGGCGCGTAGTTGATCTTTCCTTCGAGAACTTCTTCCTGGATGAACTTCACATATTGCGGAGTCATGGTGGTGCCTCCAGCAAAGACGCCCCGGATGCCGGCATCGGCAAGGGACATGCGCAGCGAGAGACTCTCGAGAAGACGCGGAGTGGTGAAGATGCACTTAATGTCACGGTGACGTAAGATGGTGACAGCTTGATCGATTACGTGCTCTTGGTAGGCCTTCGCCATTTGCATCTCACCCATCCCGATGAGGCGCTTTACCCAACGAGGATCAAGATCGATGAAGTAGCACGCTCCCCCACGAATGTTCGCGAGGTGCTCGATCGCCATCCGGAGACGTCGAGGCCCGGTCGGTCCGACCATCAGCCAGTTAGCACCCTGCGGGAAAAAGTCGGGCCCGTAATGCTCAGAAAACTCGGTATAGTCGGTTTTGTAGTCCTCCCAACCGATGCGCTGCTTGGGCATACCCGTGGTGCCTCCCGTTTCGAAAACGTTGTAAGGACGGCCCTCAAAGGCCTTCGGGATAAACTTAGCCGGATCTTCTTTGCGCAGCACTTCATCATCGAAATTATCGAAATGAAGCATATCAGCGAACTTCTTCACCTTTTCTCGAGGGTCCCAACCCGCTTCCTTGGCCCAATCGAGCCAATAGGGACATCCAGTCTCTGGTGAAAAGTGCCAGTTAATCATTCCCCGGGTCTGGGAATCTAGTTGCTCCCGGGCTTCGTCGACAGTCAAAGTAGAACTCATAAGGTAACGTGTGCGCTAAAGAATACGCTACACCACACCTAGCCTAACAAGAAATTACCGCAAGCCGACTTTTCTCGGGAAATCAGTCTAAACGAGGTAAGATCTTCCACTCCTGGTAAGCCTCGGAGGAGGACTACGCCCTTTATGCACCCCATCTGACCAATCCCTCCGATTGCCGTTATACCTAGTAGCATAATAGAAGAGACACATGCCGGAGCGATTTTACGAGAGGGCAAAGCTCTGCGGGGTAGCGTGACCGAGCAGGGACGCAGCCATCTCGAAAAAGCACCCGGCTCGCTGAAAACTACGATCTGAACATTGAAGCGAAGATTTTTTTCGCAACAGACGCAGGGGCCTTTCGAGACTGCTGATTGCGCCTTCAAAACTCTACTAAAGGTGGGACATTAAATCCATACATTCATAGAATAATAAAAATATATTGGGTGATTTTTGAAATACTCAAGATGATTCTCCCTTTTAGTAACCATAATATTTAACATGAAAATTCTCCAAACCAAGTATGGAGAAAAGATGAATGAGGGAGGGTTATATTAGCTTAAAAGTCCCTATCGTATTTCGGATCGGTGAGCGTCTTAAGGAAGGCGACAAGTGCCGCTTGATCCTCCTTACTCAGATTGAGCCCATTCTTGGAATGCTTCGCCAAGTTAGGAGAAAGTGACGGACTCCGGTGCATCGGGCCGCTGTAATGAGCCACCACTTCTTCCAGAGTCCCGAAGCGACCATCGTGCATGTATGGCTCGGTGAGTCCGACATTCCGCAGGCTCGGGGTCGAGAAGACGTTCCTGTCCCGCTCCTCGCCCGTGACCTCAAATCGCCCGTGATCCTTGGTCGGCTTGAGTCCGTTATTGTGAAACTGGTGGTCGGAGAAGTTCGCGCCGCCGTGGCAGTGGAAACAATCAGCTCCGAACTGCTGGCTGCGGGGCTCGTTCTCGGTAAAAAAGAGTTCCATCCCCCGCTTCTCGGCAGCGCTGAGCTCCAACTTACCTGCCATCGCGTCATCGAACTTTGAGCCATAGCTAGTGAGGGTGAGAACGTAGTTTTCGAGCGCTAGCCCGATCTTTTCTCCGGTGATTTCTCCGGGACCAAAGGCCGCCTCGAACCCCTCTCGGTAGCTTTTTTGGTTGTTCAATCTTCGAAGCACGGAAGGCATCCGGGCCGCCATCTCCATGGGATCTTCGATCGGCTTCAACACTTGCTCGCGGAGCGACTTCGCACGCCCGTCCCAAAAGAAGGACGACTTCCAAGCGAGATTAAAGAGCGGCATCGAGTGGCGTCTCCCGTAGCGCCCCTCAAACCCGCGCGCGATGGGGATCTGATCAGTGAAAGCCAGGTGCGGTGCGTGACAAGCCGCACAAGAAACGGTGTTATCGATCGAGAGGAGGCTCTCAAAAAAGAGCGTTTCCCCGAGTGCTACCCGCTCTTTTAAAAGAGGATTATCCCGTGGCAAGAGCGGAAGCGTAAAGCGGCGGCTTGTTTTAAAAGGATAGCTCTCATACTTCGCCGGGAGATAAAGCGGCTTCACCGCCTCCTGCGGAAGCTCGGCAGGCGAGTAAGTCACGCCGATGACTGCGAAGGCGCTCTGGGCATTCGCCACCAAGGCACTGGCAATAGCATCGCCCGGATGCGAGTGAGTCGAAGAACCATCTTGCTCGAAAGAAAGCGAGCGGGTCCCGTGGAGGAGATGCTTCACATCGAGCGACAAGCCCAGACCCGTCATCTTTTTAACCTGAAAGTCTGCCGCGAGTTGAAGCCGGTTGAGATTATTATCATTCGCAAGGTGATAGACGTAGCCCTTCAGATCATCCCCCGCGCGATACCGCCCCTCGACAGCCATGAAAATGTAGCCGCTCGCCCAGTCCCAGTGGAGCTGATTGAGATTCGGATTCAGCGGATGATCCGCCGCGAGCTTCGCCGGATCAGCATGATTCGCAGGCTGAGGCACTCCAACGGAAAAACGAATCGCCCGGTAGCGTCCCTCCGGGACATCATTCACCATGAAGCTGCTCCGGCGCTTCCCCACATCGAGGTAGGCGAACTGCTCCCCAAGTTCGAGCCAGCTACTGTCCTCCTTCTGGACCGCGAACTCACTCAGGAGATAGCTCAAGCGTGTGACCGAGAAGGTCTCCGCTCCCTGATACTTGATCGCATCAAGCGCCAGCGGCTTCCCTTCGAAACGAGGAAGAATCTCCACCCGCAAGCTTCCAGCCATTGCCGGAAACGCCATAAGAAGGAGGAGAAGTCGAATCATGAATAGGCGATAGCACAAGATACTCCCCTCCGCATCCGCAAAGCTAAGATCATTCGTTCTCTTCACCGCCGAGAATCTCGCTGAGCTTCGCTGCGCTTTCCGCATCCATTTCCAGAATTTCGCTAAAATTCTTTCCCTTAGCCTCCTGCATCACCGCGAGTGGCTCCGCCCAGCAGCTCGCAACTTCGTGCTCTTCTAGAAAAGCCATCGGATCAATCCGGTTGAAATGATTCGCACTGCGCAGCTCATTGAGAACCACTCCCGCAATCTCCTGCCGCACGACATCGATTCCTATCGATTCTCGAATCTCAAAATGAAGCCCAACCTCCTTCTCGAGAGAAATGAGCTTGGCCATCTCAGCTCCGCGGGACACCACTTTGCCAACCCGCACCGAAACATCACTCACCCGGGCGTAGAGACTCTGGACAAGCTTTCCATCCGGAAGCCGATGACCCAGCACGATAACTTTTCCAGGATAGCCTTCCGCCTGACCCACGAAAAGGACGAGCCCATTCCCAGCCGCCGAAACCGAATCACTCACTCCGGCAGTTCCTCCTCCAGCGCTATTCAGTTTCGCGCCCAAAAGACCATTCGCACCGAACCCCTCCTCTATAATCGCGAAGTCACCGAGAGGATTCTCAAACGCCCTTGCCACCGGTAATAAGTAGAGGTCAATCCCGCTGAGCAGACTCAGGTTCGGAGCAAACTCCATTGTAACAAACTCCTGCAGCTCCACCTCGCCATTGAGCGCGATAGGATAGCCCGGCACAGCGTCCGCTTCCTGCCAGTTTCGTAGCGAGTGCGCGTAGTAATTGGGGCGCTTCTTCGTCATCATGACTCCCAACGTTAAAAAGGTCAGGCCCAGAAGAACGAGCCCTGCCACGATGACTTTTCCGCGTGTGAGTTTCACGTCAGCGAGCATCGGCCACTTTTCAGATTTCAACAAGCTTACGAAATTTGACGGAACAAGATTTCCCCCCTACCCTCTTAACATCATGAAGATGGTAATCCTCCTCGCGGCAATCGCACCTCTCCTCCTCGTGAACTGCAAAAAACAAGATCCCATGGCCACCCAACCAACGCCTCCCGAGCAGCCTGAAGCAAAGGTCGAACTCACCAACGCAGAGTGGAAAGAAAAGCTCACCCCCGAGCAATACCGCATTCTTCGCGAAGCAGGAACGGAGGCAGCCAATGGCGAAGTCTACCATGAGTTCAAGGAACAAGGCGCCGGATCCTACTTCTGCGCGGGCTGCGATACGAAGCTCTTCTCCTCAAATGAGAAATTTGATTCAAAGTGCGGCTGGCCTTCATTCTACGATCCCGCCGACGCTCAAAATGTCGTCACGGATACCGACTTCGACCTTGGCTATGCCCGCACCGAAGTCCGCTGCAAGAACTGTGACGGCCACCTGGGTCACGTCTTTCTTGGCGAAGGATTCAACACGCCCACCGACAAGCGCTACTGCATCAACGGCACCGTGCTCAAGTTCGTCCCCGACTCGGTGGACAAAGAATAGTTCGGACAACTAAGCCTCTTCTTCCTTTCCATCCGGCTCGGGGAGTCGCATGAAGGTCAATTCCTCGATCCGGCGGTCGTCTGCGCGGGTCACCGTCGCTTCGAATCCTTCCACCTCAACCTTTTCTCCCGCTTCAGGAAGGTGCCCCAATTGCTGGACGATGTAGCCCGCGATGGTGCTCACCTCACCACTGTCGAGATCGAGACTTGGTTCGTGATCAGAGAGCTCATTGAGGGTGAGTCCGCCTTCCACCGTAAATTCATCTGCATTATGGCGGCGGAATTCGGTCGCGTCATCGACATCGAATTCGTCCTGAATATTCCCCACCAATTCAGTCATGATGTTGTCCATGAAAACAAGACCCGCCGGATCGCCAAACTCATCCACCACGAGCGCAAGATGAACCCGCTCGGTAAGGAAGAACTTTAACAGATCATCCAGCTTCATGATCTCAGGGACCACTTTGATCTCCCTCTTGATATGAAGAAGATCCTTGTCGTCCTCATTCATGAGCTTCAGCACGTCCTTGATGTGAATAAGACCCAAAGTTTCATCGAGATGCCCCTTTACCAGGGGGAAACGAGTATGCGTCGCCTTGATGGCAAACTCGAGGTTCTCCGGAAATCCTTTTTCGATATCAAGAAAAACCACTTCACTCCGGGGTGTCATTACGTCCTTGACTGAAATGTCGTTGAGTTCAAGCGCATTGATGAGAATCTCACGCTCGGTTTCGGTCACCTCTTGCTCACGCTCGCTTTGCTCCACCAGCATCGCGAGCTCTTCGGAACTGTGGACCGCTTCGCCCTCGGAGACCGGGTCGATCTTGAAAATATTCTTCAGCAAGAAATTCGCAGTGCCATTGAGAATAAAAATGACCGGCCGGAAAATCCAGTAGAAGATATGTAGCGGTCTCGCGATTACCAATGTCGTGCCAAGTGACTTACGAATAGCGATCGACTTTGGCAGTAGCTCCCCAATCACCACATGAAGGAAAGTGAACGATCCCATCGCCACTGTATAAGAAATCCCTTTAATAACCTTCTCTGACAAGTCCAGCGACACCAAAGAAGGTGCGACCAAACTCTTGATGAAGGGCTCTCCGAGAAATGGCAGCGCCAAGGAAGCGATGGTAATCCCGAGTTGGTTCGCCGAGAGGTAACCATCAAGGTTCCCCACCACGAACTTGGCAATCCCGGCCCTCTTCGGTTTGCTCTCAAGCTCTCCTTCGATCTGGCCCGGACGGACCTTCACGATGGCAAACTCTGATGCCACGAAGAAGGCATTGAGAAGCAGGAAAAAGGCGATCCCTAGAAGATAAAGTCCAGCTTCTCCCCACGTGGGATACTCCGTCGGAATTTCAGACGACGCTGAAGCCAATATAAAAGGAAGATCGATCATCATCGCCGATTAGATCTTTTCATAAACACCCGTGTCTCGCTTCTCGAGCACCGTGAAGCCCGCCTTCTTGGCGTCAGAAGTGGAAAAAGGCTTTGCAACCGTCCTGGGCGAACTGACCTTTGAGATCACCTTGCGCACGGAATTCTTGCACATGGGGCACTTCTCAAGTGCCTCACGGTCAATGGGACGGAAAAGCTCAAAGCCTTTTGAGCAGATCCGACAACTAGAGCCCGGCTCATCCGGACTTTCAGAAAGGTATTCGTATATAGGCATGGGCGGAGCCAGGTCGATGGCCGTGCGGGGCACGTCACTTTTCCTGACGACCCATGTGATACTCTACCAGGAGGACTTTGTCACTCCAGGAATGAGGCCGTGGGAAGCCATCTGACGAAAGGCAATCCGGGAAAGACGGAAGCGGCGGAGGAATCCACGGCGACGTCCAGTCACTTCACAACGGTTCACCAAACGAGTCGGGCTAGCATCACGAGGAAGCATAGTGAGACCGACATAATCCTTCTCCTTCTTCAATTGGTGACGAAGGTCTGCAAATTTTGCAACGGTCTTAGCTTTGCGCTTGTTGCGCTCTATCCAGCATTTTCTTGCCATGGGGCGGGAAGAACTATCGATTTCGGCCCCGTAAGCAAGCCGTAACTGTAATAATTCTTCTTCGGACCCGCTTTGATATTGCTTGAAAGCCCTTCTCCAGCCTATGCCCGGCCCCATGGAACGTCCTGATGGCCGCACAGTTACTGATCTTCGCCCTATTTCCTTCACTCCCAACGTCGCCCCCCATGCCACTGGCTCGGTTCTCGTTTCTTTTGGAAATACCCGCGTCATTTGCGCGGCAACTGTTGATGAAAATGTTCCTCGCTGGATGAAAATGCAGGGAGTCAAGGGCGGCTGGCTCACCGCCGAGTACTCCATGCTCCCCTATTCTACCCACGATCGGAAGTCGCGCGACATCTCCCGTGGCAAGCTCGATGGACGCTCCTCCGAGATCCAGCGCCTCATCGGTCGCTCGCTCCGTGCCGTCGTCGATCTCAAGAAAATCGGCCAACGCACGATCTGGGTCGACTGCGATGTCCTCCAAGCCGATGGAGGCACCCGAACCGCCTCGATCACCGGAGGAATGGTCGCCGTGGCCATCGCACTCAATAAGCTCATGGGCGAAGGAAAGCTGAAAGACTTCCCTATCAAGAAACTCGTCGCCGCCGTCAGCGCAGGTATTTATGAAGGAGAAGCCATCCTCGACCTGAATTACCCTGAGGACCGCGACGCCGCAGTCGACTTCAATATCGTCATGACCGAAGACGGCCAATTTGTGGAACTTCAGGGCAGCGGCGAGGAATCGACTTTCAGCCCCGCTGAAATGACCGCAATGCTGGAACTCGCTCAAAAAGGGATCGAAACCCTCGTGACCCTTCAGAAAGAAGCGATTATTGCAGCAGACCAAGCCGGCCCGGCCGATCTCGATAGCCTAAAGGACGCTTTTCAATAGGGCCCAGGCCTTTTCTCTTGCCGTGACATCCCTGCGGCGTAACTTCCAGATGTGAGGAATGTGTTCTTTGCCCTCCTCCACTTAAAAAACCGGCCCGATTCCTCGAAAAAAGGCCAAATCATACCAAAGTAATGAAATTAACTAAAAAACTGATGCGCAAGGGCTTCACTCTCGTGGAGCTCCTCGTTGTTATCGCCATCATCGCTGTCCTTGCAGGACTCGCGACTCCGGCGATTCTCAAAGCCAAAAAGAACGCTGACAAAGCGAAAACGATCAACAATGCCAAGCAGATTGGTATTGCCATGAACGAGTTCGACAGCAGCTACGATAGCTATCCTTCCGAGGATACTCGAATCCAGCTCGAAGAGGAAGGCGCTGAAGTACCCAGCGGCGACGACGCTAATGCTTACTTTGCCCAGCTCATCGTTGGCCTCTCGACTGACAGCGAGAAAATCTTCTACGCCAAGGGTGTAAAAGGAACCAAAGAAGGTGACGATGTGACCAAGAACCGTGATGATGTCCTCAAGCGGGGTGAAAATGGATTTGGCTACGTGATGCTCGCCGGCTCACAGGCCCTCTCCTCAAGCTACACCCGCAGCTCCACTCCTCTCGCCGTTGCTCCCCTCAAGGCAGGCGGACAGGATCCAGTTTTCGATTCTAACCCCTACGCGGGTGAGTATGTCTACCTTCGTGGTGACAACTCAGTTGCCACCGGAAAGATCTCGAAAGACGGCTCCGGAAAAGCCCTCCTTAAGGGACAAGGCCGTGCAAACCTCTTCACTCCTGGCCCGGACAGCGTCTGGGAAGAAGATGAGCCAGAGGTTAAGGCACCTACCGGAATCGAATGAGAGTCTGGAATTTCTAGAAAACTCGAATAAACATCTAAACAAAGACGGACCTCTTGTAGGTCCGTCTTTTTTCTTTCCCGGTTTTCGCCTAGAGTATTGCTATGGATTCTCCCCTTTGGAAACGCGTTCGCGAACTCGACTGGTCCGATACCAGCGTATCTGAAAAGGAATCCCGCTCCGTCCAGAAGCTCCTTCAGGATCTTTCCTCGCACAAAGAAGCCCGCGCCATGAAGGCGAGCCAGAAGCTCTGGAACCTTCTCAAGCCCCCCAGCCCGCTTGGCCCCATCTTAAAGCCCTTCCTCTTCGAGATTCGCACAATTTCCACGCGTCCCGTCCAACGTGAAATCGATGATCTTGTGAGAAGAATCGAAGAATGCTAAAGGTCTATTTATCAGACAGATGCTACAGGAGCACAATCGCCAAGATCAAGGCCCCTAAAATCCCCATCCCCAAGCCGAACATGGCGCGCCCCATTCCATGCTTCTGCTTGAACGCCCCATCACTTTTCTGAATGTCCCGTATTGCGATAATCGAAATGATCAACGCCAAGGGCGCAGGAAAAATCACGAGCGAAAACAGACCCAAGTAGCCATCCCGAGCGGACCACCGGAAGGAGTAGGCGCATCCCCGAATCTGCTACTCGTTTGCCCAAAGACAATCAGCCGACCATTGCGGCGCTGGCTGGCATTTAAATCAGAAGGCCTGCTATCGCTCAGCATCTAACTGCATCATGAAAGGCCTAAATCGGGTATCGAAAGGGAATTGCGATCCAGAATTTCTACTCCACTCCTAACGGATCTCAGTCTATGCTTTCTCCAATGAAGTGGTTCCTCTTTCTCATCCTCGCTCTCCCTGCTTTCGCGGTAGAACTTTCGCCCCTCGCTCTTCTCAAGGGGAAGCAGCCCGATCACCCGGCCCTCAAGCTCGGTCTCGAAAAACTCTCGCCCGCCGGAGCCCATGCCGCGATCACCAATAAAGCCTTTCTCGATTCCATCCCACCCAAACTGCGCCAATCGCTCACCCCCTACCGCGACACCCTTGCCGCCAATCTCCTCGCCGCCGGACACTCCAACTTCCCTGCTCCCGTCGGATACAATCGCCAAAGCCGCCTCGGCTGGTCCCTTTTCATCCACGATGATCTTCTCAAGAAGCATCCCCGCGAAACCAAACATGCCGTCCACCTCTTGCACAACCAACTACAGGACATCATCGACCGCGTCCCCGCCCCCGCAGTCGCCTATTTGAAAAAAGTCCCTCTCTACTTTTCTCTCTCCGGCGATGGCCACGGCGGAGCTTGTCATCATCCCAGCTCAGCCTGGCTCAAGAGCAATAATTTCCCGGTAGAAATGGCGAAGACGGTTGAGTTCTCCAACATCCTCAACTTCGAGCGCGAGACCATGCGCATGCCCAACTTCACTCTCCACGAGCTCGCCCACGCCTACCACAACCATCTCCTCGGCGACGACCATCCCGGCATCCTCAAGGCCTATCAAAATGCCCAAAAAACCGGCCGATTCACCAACCTTCCCAAGCGCAGCGGCGATCCCAAAAAACCCCTCCGCGTCAGCAACGGACCCACCTACGCCATGAGTAATCAGATGGAATACTTCGCCGAAACCACGGAAGCCTTCTTCGGCGCAAACGACATCACCCCCTACAACTACGCCTCGCTTCGAGAAATGGACCCCGAGGTCATCCCGGTTTTGGAAAAAGTCTGGGGCTTTAAAAAATCCAGCAACCTCCTCCTCTCCTCCCACCGCATTCTGTTCCTCGGCGATTCGATCACCGCCTCACGCGGCTACCTCGTCGATCTTCAAGCGGCCCTCCACCTCGAGGGCTTCGCCCCCGAAATTATCGCCTGCGGACTCTCATCCGAAGGAGTCACCGGACTCTCCGAGCCCAAGCACCCCTTCCCGCGGCCCAACGTCCACGAACGCCTGACCCGCGCCCTCGCCAAGGCCAAGCCCGATCTCGTGATCGCCTGCTACGGCATGAACGATGGCATCTACCACCCCTTCTCGATGGACCGCTTTCAGGCGTATCAACAGGGCATCCAGAAACTCATCAACGAGGTCACCGCTTCCGGTGCCAAGCTCATCCTCGTCACGCCTCCTCCTTTCGATCCCAAGGCCACCAAGAAGATCGCGCCGATCAACGCGAAAGAATTTCACTGGAATCAGGTCTATGAGCACTACGACCGCGATGTCATCGCCACCTATGCCCGCTGGGTCGTGGCCCAAAAAGATCAAGTCGCCGCCGTTGTCGATACCCACACTCCCATCAACACCATCGTCAACGAACGTCGTCAAAAAGATCCCACTTTTGCCCTTTCAAAAGACGGCGTTCATATCAACCGGGAAGGCCACCGCCTGCTCGCATCCGTCATTTACAAAAGCCTCATGGGCAAGCCAATACCCGAGCTCTCCGACGAACTCGTCAGCTACTACAACCAACGTCAAAACATTCTCGCGCCCGCATGGCTCTCCCACATCGGCCACCAACGCCCGGGAGCGAAAGACGGCCTTCCCTTACCAGAGGCCCAGGCCCGCGCCGCCCATGTTCTTCGCTAACCCCTCCCAAGCCATGCGCACCCTCCTCTTCCTCGCACTCTTCTCCCTCGCCCACGCCGATGAAAAACCCAACGTCCTCGTCATCCTCGCCGATGACCTAGGATTCTCCGACCTCGGCTGCTATGGCTCTGAAATCCAAACCCCACATCTCGACGCCCTTGCCGAGAATGGCCTTCGTTTTACCAACTTTTACAACACCGCCCGATGCTGGCCCAGCCGCGCCTCCCTCATGACCGGCTACTATCCTCAGCAGGTCCAACGCGACGTCATCAAAGGCCGAAAAGGACCCAAGCGGGGCAAACGTCCCTCCTGGGCACCCCTCGCCCCCGTCCTTCTCAAGCCTGCCGGCTACCGCTCCTACCATATCGGAAAATGGCACATCGATAGCACCCCCATCGCCGCCGGATTTGATCGTTCCTACTACCTCGGGGACCAAAGCCGCTTCTTTAGTCCCCAAACCCACCACCTCGACGACAAAGCGCTCCCTCCCGTCAAAAAAGGCAGCGACTTCTACGCCACCACCGAGCTTGCCAATCGAACTCTCGCGTTCCTCAGCGAGCACGAAGAAAAACACCCCGAAAAACCCTTCTTCACCTACCTCGCCTTCGCCGCGCCCCACTTCCCCCTCCACGCCCTTCCCTCCGATATCGCGAAGTACGAGAAAATCTACCCATCCGGCTGGGAGAAACTGCGCGCGAAACGTCATCAAGAAATGGCCGCCCTCGGATTCCCAAAAATTAAACTCTCCCCCGTCATGAAGGACCTCGGACCTCCCTACCACTTCCCCGACCACCTTATAATTCTGGGAGAAAATGAAGTCAACCGACCCCTCCCCTGGAACTCCCTCAGCGAATCCCAACAAGCCTTTCAGGCAAAAAAGATGGCCCCTGTCTCTTATACACATCTCCGAGCCCACGAGACAAGAGGCAATC
>OJHF01000007.1_pt1 | contig 97770 bp, 77 predicted proteins | sample 1594891 | NCBI WGS metagenome assembly OJHF01 (sample SAMN05416737, study PRJEB24817) | seawater metagenome | isolation source: Sea water | place: Canada:Atlantic | collected 2013-07 | reverse complement strand
TGTCTCGTGGGCTCGGAGATGTGTATAAGAGACAGCTATACGGTCGGGGATGGGGGAGGTTTGGCCGCGGGATTTGTTGGAGTAGAGGCCGTAGTAGCGGACGGTTTGCTGGCCCTTGGGCGGGAGGTGGAGCAGAGCGGCTGCGATGAAGTCGGGGGCTTTGAAGATCTCGAAGTTGCGCTTGGTAGTGTGATGGCGTTTTGAGCGGTAGATGACGGTCTTGGTGGTGGGGTTCCAGGTGATCTTCTGGAGGGAGAACGGGTGGCGGAGAAGATACTCGGCGAGGCGTTTGCGACCGGGGGCGTCGTGGGCGGGAATGGGTTGTTCGCCGCCGTGGTGGATATTGAAGCCGGAGTGTTTCCAGGCGAGGAGGTTGGCGAGTTTGGAGGGACTGATGAGTTTGGCGTCGCGGAGGGCTTGGAGGAAGCGATGGCGGAAGAGTTCGATGGTGGGCGCGAGATCTTCGGCGGGCATGCAGTGGAAGCGGCCATCGGACGTGAAGAGTCCGTCGGCGGCGAGGAGGTGGAGGTGGGGGTGGAAAATGAGGTAGTCACCGAAGGTGTGGACTCCGGCAATGGCCCCGATGCGACCTTGGGGGAGGCCGAGGTGGATCCGGAAGGTGTCCTGGAGGGTGACGGTGGCAGTGTGGAAGAGGAGGGTGAGTAGGTGGCGGCGTTTGCGGAAGATTCCGCGCAGGACGCGGGGGATGGTGAAGACGAATTGGCGGTGCGGGACTTTGTGGCAGACGGCGGTGGCGATCCAGTCGCTGGTGGAGCGGACGCGGCGCTGGTGGCAGGAGGGGCAGAAGTGGCGGCCCTTGCAGGTGAAGGCGAGGAGGCGTTCGTGGCCGCAGTCAAGGCATTGGAGTCGGGTGAAGCCGGAGGCGAGGTCGCCACAGCGGAGAAAGGATTGGACACTGGCGACGGCGGAGGAAGGGAGCGGCCCGAGGGATTTGCGGTGGTGTTTTTGGTAGTCGGCGAGGAAGTCATCCCAGCCGTGGTGGACAAGTTGCCAGAGGGGCGAGGCGCGGGGACGACGAGGCTGGTAGACGGAAGGCACAAAAAGTGTTCATAAGAACAATTATAGTAAGGAGCAAGGATGGGAGGAGTGCTTAGGAGATGAGAAAGATCAGGAAGGGCGAGAGATTGAGGTGTTGAGTGTTTCTGCTTTAGTGGTTTGCCGGAGGATGAGGGACTGCCCCGCCGCGAGCCTTGGCAGAATAACCTCGGGGCACGGGAACTTGTGGGTGGAAGCGTGAGCATCAGCTTGGAGAACTCACTGACGGTGGATGCCCTGGCCAGCCTGAGTTGCTCAGACAAATGACAAGCATCGCTCATGGTGCCTTTCGGGACCAGTGGGAGCGAATGGCCGCTTGCTAATCAGCACGGGACGCCACCAGTCATGCGCGATGGGCTGCCAAGATCGATGGAGGCACGATCAATGTCTACGATGCCGAGGGAAAGCTCTTCAAGGTCATCGAGATCGCGACCGATGAATCCGGCGAAGATGGTCTGGCGCTGCCTTCGGTGTGATCGAAACCGATGTCGCCGACGAGTATGCCGACGAGGTGACCGGGACCGGAGTGGAGAGACGATGAGTTCAGACGAATATACTTAGGTCCTGACTACCCTTGTGGAGACTCCGAAGATTTTTTCCCGCGACAGTTCCCGCAATAGATGCTACTAAAACGTGCATTTAGGCGCATTTTCCCGCAATATTGACCTACCTTAAAACCAAGAAAAAACGCTGTAACCCTTACAGTTACAGCGTTTTAAGTGGGGAAATAGATGGTGCTCGACGCTGGATTTGAACCAGCGACCCCTACAATGTCAATGTAGTGCTCTACCCCTGAGCTAGCCGAGCTAAATTGATGGACGCGGAGGCTAGGAGTGATTTGAGGAGCTGGCAACCCAAAATTCAGAGGATTTTAGTCGAAGGAATTGATGGTTTTTATTACTCAAAGCCGTTCTTGGTCTTCCATTACCGGAATTTTTCGTCGCGTTCTTTAGTGGGCAGTTTGGCGGCTTCCGCATCTTCGGCAAGAAAGTGACGGTAGAGCTTATTCTGCTCGTTGTTCTGCTGTCGGAAATTGTCGGGCTGATTGGCCTGAGGAATTGTTGTAGAGGCTGTTGTCGAAGACGGGGAGGAAGGAGGTAATTCTGTCTTTTGACTGGAAGCCACAAGTTTGCTCAGATCGCTTGAGATCTTCTCGTGTGCTTTCATCGCCCGCCATCCAATGATCAGCCAAATGACGGTAAGAAGGACGCTGAAAACCGCCGATATCAGGGCAACCAGGATGAAAACGCGATTGTTGGACTTAAAGACGTCGGGAGGTATCTCGGTCATGCAAGAGGGGATCTCACGATTTTCCGGAGAGCGAAAACTCTAAAACTACTGGGAGTTAGCGCTTTTTATGCGAGGGTCCGGATGCCGATCTTAATCTCTATTCTATGAAGCTACTTACGACACTTTTCATTGTTTCTGCAGGGATTCTCTCTGCCTACAAGCCGTCGACAATTACCCTTGGAGCGAAGGCTCCCGACTTCTCGTTGCCAGCCACTGATGGGAAGACCTACACACTGAAGGAATTCTCAGGCGGTAAGGCCCTAGTGGTGATCTTTACAACCAATCATTGCCCCGATGCGATCACCTCGCATGACCGCATGATTGCCTTGGTGGATCATTTTAAAGGGAAGGGCGTTAAGTTTGTCGCGATCAACAGCAACTCTCCGGATGGACTTCATCCGCCGGAGCTGGGTTGGACGATTTACGATGACGGCTTTGAGCACATGAAACTCATTGCGAAGGACAAGGGTTTCAATCTCCCTTATTTATACGACGGTGAGACGCAAGGAACGGCTAAGGCCTATGGCGCGCTCGCGACGCCGCATGTCTTCGTCTTTGATAAAGATCTCAAGCTCCGCTACGATGGGAGAATGGACAATGGCCGCCGTCGGGTGGGGCCCGTGGAGAAGAATGAAGCACGTGATGCTATCGTAGCGATTCTGGTTGGAAAAGAGCCTGCGGTGACCAAGACGCGCCCTGCGGGTTGTTCGATGAAGTGGAAGGAAAAAGCGGGAATGGTCGCTGGTGAAGATGCCAAGTGGAAAGCGCAACCGGTCACGGTGGAACTTGCGAAAGCAGATCTCCTTGGAAAGCTCGTAGCGAATCAAGGGCGGAGTGGAATGCGTCTGGTAAATATTTGGTCGACGAGTTGTGGTCCTTGCGTGGCAGAGTTTCCCGATCTGGCAAAAATCTACCGCCAATATTCCTGGCAGGAGTTCGAATTCATCACTATCAGCCTTGATCCGACGAGTGCGATTGGAAGCGTTTCTAGGTTCCTGAAGCGGAATCAGGCGGGTCTCTCTCCCAGGACTCAGCCCCTTCTCGAAGAAGAGGGAAGAAAGACGAACCATTTCATTTTCGATGGGGATACCGAAGATCTCGGAAAGGCGATCGAGGGCTGGGACGGAGCGATGCCCTACACTATTCTGGTGGGGCCTGAAGGAAAGATCCTCTACAAGCACTCGGGTATCATCGATCCGATGGAGCTTAAGAAAACCATTGTCAAGCAGGTGTGGGCAGGTAACTCAGAGTAATTTTCACTTTTAGATATGATGGACAACGATATCGAACGAATCCTCGTCGCAGAGGAAGTCATTGAGAAGCGTCTCGATGTCATCGCGGCACGAATCACGGAAGACTTCCGGCACGAGGAAACTCTCCAGGTGGTAGCCATTTTGAAAGGGGCTCTCGTCTTTATGGCGGACCTTCTTCGAAGGGTGCCGCTGAAGCTTGAAATTGAGTGCCTCAATGTCGCGAGCTATCACGGCGGAACTGAGTCGTCGGGGCAGGTCGACTTTCTGGATCAGAAGCTTCCGGATGTGAAAGGTCACACGATTTTACTACTCGATGACATCCTTGATACGGGCCGCACTCTTCAGGCGGTTTCGGCTAAGCTCATGGAAATGGGAGCAAAAGAGGTGAAGACCGCGGTCCTTTTGTCGAAAGATAAAATGCGGGCTGCTGAAGGGGAAGCGGACTACACAGCCTTCGAGATCGCCGATGAATTCGTGGTGGGCTACGGGCTCGACTACGATGGCAAATACCGGAATCTGCCGTATGTGGGAGTTCTTGATCCCAAGGTGATCAAGTCATGAAGTGTGCGATTGTTCGGGAGTTGGATTCGCTGGATGCCTTGCTTCGGCAGAATGGGCAGCTTAATTGCAGCGTGATTCAGGGGCTTGACCTTTCGAAGGCGGATTTGGACTGGAATACGCTGTCTTGTGATGGGGCGATCTTTTTAGGTTGCACCTTTCCTGCGGGTGTTGGCGTATGCGAACTTTCGGATAAAGGCGCGCTGGTTTTTCCTTCCTTCAATGGACTCCCGTATCACTCCTATCGTTCCAAGCTCTATTCCCGTGAGGAACTCATGGATGGCTGGAATCCGGAGGAAGATTTGAGCCTCGATAAGCGGATCTACGATCACTTTGTTATGCACGGGAAAACGAGTCCCGACATTGTGGAAGCGCTTGCGGAGCGACTTCATGACCATGCTGTCGATGACGCCATGACCGACCTTTTGGAAGGTCGGGTCGAGGGCGATGGACACAAAAAAGTGGTTGCGGTCATGGGCGGTCACGGGACAAGTCGGGCCGACAAGTGGTTCCGCAAAGTCGCGCACCTGACCCGTCGGCTCACGATAGAGGGATACTTCATCGCAAGTGGGGGAGGACCGGGGATGATGGAAGCCGCTAACTTGGGCGCTTACCTTGCGGGGATTTCGGTGGAGGAGCTTGATGCGGTAATCGATGATTTGGCTGCTGCTCCGGTCTATACCAGTGATGGCTATGTCGACGCGGCGCAAAAAGTGATCGATCGCTATCCGACGGGGTACTCGAGTCTCGCGGTTCCGACTTGGTTCTACGGACACGAACCGACCAATCTCTTTTCCGGGCACGTTGCGAAATATTTCTCAAACAGCATTCGTGAGGACGGGCTCCTGGCGATCGCGCAACATGGCATCATCTTTTCGCCGGGGAGTGCAGGCACGACTCAGGAGATCTTTCAGGACGCGACTCAGAATCACTACGCGACCTTCGAGAACATCAGCCCGATGGTTTTTCTCAGCAAAGAACGCTACACGAAGGAAACGTCGATTTGGCCTACCCTCAATCACTTAGCCGAAGGGCGGGACTATCACCGCTATCTCTGTCTCAGCGATGAAGTGGAAGAGGTGGTTCAGTTTATCAAAGACCATCCGCCGGTGCCGAGCTCGGGCATGCCCGTCAAGTGACGGAAGTCCTGATCGGAGATGTCTGACCCGTCGGACGTGTCCGATCCGTCCGACTTCCCAATACGCGAAAAAGCACTGTTCACTCTATGAAAAGCTAGTTGCTGAGGATGTCGATCTTGCATGGGGCCAGTTCCTTGCGCTTGATCAACTTGAAGGTGAGAATGCCATCCCCGTGCTTCGCCTGGTGGTTCCCGGGGTCGAAGTTGCACTTGCAGCTTGTAGTCTCGATCCTCACAGCTGTCTTGATAGCGCCGCAGAGATGATGATCTGCGACATTGACGGAGAGGGCATCCGTCGCGACTCCGGGCAGGAGAATTGTCAGTTTGAGTTTTTAGTGAGCGTCTTATCCCTATTAGGCGAAGCAGGCTAATCGCAGAAATCCCCGTAGATTCGATGATTCAGTCCCCGCAAGTGCTGTTTCTTCGCAGGAAACGACACAAAATGACCCGAGGATATACAAGGTGTTACACACAAGGTGTCGCGCTCAATTCTGACAAGGGGTAAGAGAGTTGGTGAAATCCTTGCGTGATTTCCTATGGCAGGTCGAGGAAGTCTGAGAGGGCGGTAGTGCTCTCCAGCAGCGGCCAGTTTTCCGGAGTGCCGTAACCCCAGGAAACGATCGCGGGCACCATATTTCCGTTTTGCGCGGTGGCGAGATCGACGGTGGAGTCTCCAACGTAGGCAACCTCCTCTGGAGTGAGTCTCCAAGTAGCGATGATCCGGTGCGCGGTAGTAGGATCGGGCTTTTTTGGAAACTCGTCCTGATGGCCTTCGACAGGATCAAAAATCGAGGTGCCAAAGAGTTTGTGGATGATCGCCTGTGTGAAGGGGTGGGGTTTATTTGAAAGCACTCCGATGGGGAGTTTAGCTTCGCGGCATTGATCGAGAAGTTCGATCATGCCGGGATAGATTGTCGTGCCGGTTTTCCATTCCTCATCATAGTGAGTTTGGAAGGCTTTCAGGAGTTGGGGCCCCAGCTCATCTTTGCGATCTCCGAGGGCTTTTTCTGCGAGAACTTGCGCACCATTTCCGATGAATTCGGTGATTTCTTCATGGGTGAAGGTGCTGAGTCCGTGGTCTTGCAGGGCGAGGTTGAGAGCGCTGGCAATTCCCGGAAGGGAATCGACGAGGGTGCCATCGAGATCAAAAAGAATGCCGCGGATCATCAGGAGGAGGTGGTAGCTTCTTTATGATAAAACTGCACGGTAGAAAGTTTGACAGGATCACTCACTTTCGGCAGTAATCTGCGTGCATGATTGTTAAAACCTCATTCAAATCGCTGGCTCTTATTGCTGTCCTCGGCTTTGGCTTTATTGCCCCGGTCTCAGCTGATGAAGACGAAACCCCACTTTCCGAGCAAATGGACGAATTAAGTGGCTCCTTGAAGCGCCTTCGCCGTGCCGAAAGCGTTGATGAAAAAGTTGCTCTGATTCACAATGCTCAAGGTGCTGTGGTCAAGGGACTTGCCTTTCTGCCTTCTGGATTTGAGAAAGTGAAGGATGCCAAGGAGTTGGCTAAAATGACCGCGGGTTACAAGAAGATGACGGGGCAACTCTTTGTGCTTCTTTGCGAACTCGAGGAAGCGGTGCTTGCGGAAGACGAGGAAAAGTACGACGAAGTCTACGACAAGCTTAAGGACACAAAGAAAGAAGGTCATAAGACCTACAAGGCGGAGGACGAATAATTTCACCCAAACGCCTTTATTTTTTGTGAAGTACCCGACCGGAAGGTCGGGTTTTTTGCGGAGATGCCGGTCGGAGGCAGGAATCCGGCACCCCTACAGGGTGCGTGAAGTTGAGTTTGACCTTCTCCCTGGGATTTTATCCGCCCGTTATCGTTTGAATGCCCTCCGGAGATTGGGAGAAGGGGATGGAGAGAGAAGGTGACAAAAAACACGCGTCCCCCAGGAACGCGGGCTATAGAAAAATGAGGAGTCTCTCTTTACTGCACAACGAGGAATGAGCCTCATTTGCGCTTCATCGATTACGAGTTCGTTGTGTTTAGCTTGGGATTGGGAGTTAGGGTTCAACAGAGACTGGAGTGCCAATGCTGGTCTTTAAAAAAACAATTGGAACCGCGGAATAGTGGCTCCGAATACAGCCGTGCGAGGCCCAACGGGAGCTGACGTCTCCTTTGTGCATACCAATACCGTCGCGCGTCAGGCGCATCCAGTAGGACATAGGAGCACCACGGAATTCTCCGCCTTCAGGCACCTCGTCCTCACGGGAATCTGCATCGCTTTTGACTTTTTCGCCTGCGGCATCGTAGATGGTGCCATAGAGGTTCGAGCGCTTGTCCTTGAGCTTTTCAGTGATGAGAAACTGCCCGGGCGGAGTGTCATATTTGTTTCGTTGGCCAGAGGAGACTCGATAGTCCATCGCGACTTCTTGTCCGACCATAAGAAACCCGCGTTGATCGGAAATGTCGATCTTAACGTGGGTGTTTAGGGAGTTGGCAGTTGCCAAAAGTGATTCGTTTTTCCAGGTGCGGGTTGTTCCGGGGTAGTTCTTGGCCCTAAAGTGATCGTAGGTTCCCGGAGGATAGGGATTGACGAATATAGCCTTCTTAATCTTAGCGAGATCTGTTGTCGGAGGAAGCGGCGGAAGGGGTGGCGGAGCGGAGCTACAGCTTGAGAGGAAGGCTCCGATGAGAAGGGATGAAACGAGTGCGGACTTGCGGTGACAGGACATGGAGCAGTTCTGGTTTGGGGTGCTGAATTATACTATTGGTTCAGATGAACACAAGAGTAAGCCTGTAAATAATTGGGTGTTGGAAAAATAGCATTTCAAGGTTGACTGGCGAATCAATTGCTGTTTTTCTAGCAGAGTTATGAGACTAAAAATCCCTCGAAAAAACTGGGCCCTGGGCTTTGGGTGTGTGGAAATGGCATTCTTGCTCTCAAGCTGTTCCCCTGTGGTAAATGGGGCTTCATCTCCATCAGCACCCTCGACAACGGCTGATGGAATGCCCGGACGAAAGGTCGAGTCTGCAGCGATGCCAGGGAATCGGCCGGGCCTCGCGACCGGGTTTGGCGACCGGGTGGTGTCCTCGATGGAATACACCGACTTCCAGCGCTCCAGTAGTAAACCGGTGAGTTTCGATAGTCTCCGTTACAACGACAGTGAAGGAGTCACGGCGATGCAGATGGATCGCTCGACGCGGAAGTCCGGACTTCAAAAATCTCCGGGAGGTTTTGTGGAATGGGGCGTGAAGAGCCGCCGTAAAACTCTTTCCAGCTATCTCTGGAGAGGAGGTCGTCTTGTCATTGGGACAAAGGGTAGCAACTATTCGCTTCTGGTGAAGAATCGGAGTAAATCCCGGCTCGAGGCCGTTCTCAGTGTCGATGGGTTGGACATTATCGATGGAAAAACTGGGAGCATGAAGAAACGTGGCTATCTCGTCTATCCGGGGAAGACGCTTGAGCTGAAGGGATTTCGGACGAGCCACGAGGCGGTGGCTGCCTTCAAATTTTCATCTGTGGGGAATTCCTATGCAAATTTGCGTCATGGAGAGACGCGCAACGTGGGCGTTCTCGGGCTTGCGGTTTTTGCTGAGAAAGGAGTCGATCCATGGTTCCCCACTTGGCGTGAAGCGCAACGGAGAGATGGAGCCAGGGCCTTTGCGGAAGGGCCTCTTTATCGGGCGCGGAACACTTATACGGATTAAACGATTCTATGAAAACATTGATGGAACTACTAAACGTCGCCTTGACGACTACTGCACTGGGAATGCTTTCGAGCTGTGGTTCCTCTCCAGATCGAGAATTTACGAGCCCCGGCCCACCCATCATTGACGCGAAGTGAGCAATGACTGACTAGATGCACCATCCGGTTCCTGGTGAGCTGGGTGGTTATTTTTTGGAGGAAATAGTCTGGAGGTAAGCGCGGATAGCTTCGAATTGTTTTGCTGAGTCGCCGCCCAAGAGGTTGGGACGGAGGCCGCTACCGTCGTCGTTGGTGTATTTTGGCATCTTGGTATCGGAAATCATCCGGATGGGACTTTGCATCCATTGATGGAAGTAGTCGGGGCGGAGACGTTGATGGGCGAGTCCGAAGTTGATGCCCTGAACTTCGAAGGCGGCGAGAGCGGGAGTCTCGCCGATGGCGTGGCAGGTAACGCAGGCGTAGCCGGTTATGGCCACGAGGTTCTTTCCTATTTCGACCTGGTCGGCAGGTGGTGCTTCGGCCGAAGGCTTGGAGGGAGCTAGTCCGTGTTGTGCTGCCAGTCCGTGGGCGAGGTCTTTGGCGTGTAGGGCGAAGGAAGGCATGCGCATGTCAAGCCAGGGGCGCGCGCGCGGGACGGTTTGGCCGAGGAGCATTTCCTCGAGATAAGGCGTCTGGAGCATGGCGCCCATGTGGGTGAGGGGGGGGCGTGATTGCTCGAGCTTCTCGGCATGTCCTTCGATGTGCGCGACGAGAGATTTCGTTTCGCCGTGGTTTTCGGTTAGGAGCGAGGGGAGGCCGTCATTCGCGTGGCAAGAGTCACAGCGGAGGGCATCGGTTTGACGCGTGGCGTAGGCCGCGGCGGTGTCGAAGGAGAGTTTTTCGTTGAGCGTGGGAGCCTCGGAAATGAGGGCAGCTTTTTCCTCTTTGGTAAGCATGACGCGAGGAGCGCTTCCGCGTTTTTCATCCGGTCCGAGGCAGCCTTTGTCCGACCAGTTTTTCAGATTAGCAAGTTTGGGAGCAGTCGTTGTTGCAGCGGGGAGTCCTTGATGACACGAGGCACAGTTGAGAGAGGCGGCGAGAGCTTTACCACGTATGACGTTGCCGGGGGCGAATTCGGAGGGATCAGGGGTATGGTTGCCGGTGGATTTTTCCGTCAAGAAGGAGGCGAGTGAGGATGCTTCGTCATCGCTGAGACGGAAGTTGGGCATTTTGATGGCCTCGTAGTGGGCATTGGGCTTCTTAAGAAACTTGACGAGGGAGTCGCCACGGAATTTGGTGGCGACGTTGTTAAGAGGAATGCGTCCTTGGTCGTAGTCGGGCTCATTGCTGTCTGGATTACTGTGGCAAGCGATGCAGCCGAGATTATGGAAGTGGACGCCGCCGGTTTGAGCGAGCGCTTTGTCTGGAGCCGGGCCAGGCTCAGTGAATTTTAGCGAAGCGAGATAGGCACCGAGATCGGCCGCGGCTTGCGCGCCCTCGGGTTTGGTGTGATCGACCATGGCGGGCATGGTGGTGGTGGGCTTGAGTTTGTCAGGCTGGGAGATCCAGCGGGTGAGCCAAGCCTCGCTGACGCGGTCGCCGATATTCGTGAGGTCAGGAGCGGAGTGAGCAAGCTCGGGCATGGCGTGAGAGCCGAGATCACCGGGGGAGTGGCACTTGGTGCAATTGTGAGACGCGACGAGGTGGGTAGGGTCGATGGGTCGGTCGGTCCTGGTGAAAGCGGTGGAAGGGATAGGCTCAAGAGGGAAGGATTTGCTTCCTTCCCACATGAGGCGGAAGGATCCGGAGCCCTCGGGAAGGGACGAGTAGATAACTTCGAGTTTATGTTCTCCGGGGTTGAGGCGGAGACGCTCGGATTTCCCGGAGGTGAGATCGCCTTTTAGGTTGAGGATTTCTTCGTCAGCGATCTTTAAAATGGCATCCCCTTTCCCTTCGAAGGCGAAGTAGAGTCGGGCGCGTTTTTCGATGACAAGAGTTCCTGTCCAAGTAGCGGTGAAGGCTCCAGGTTTGAGACCTTGAGCGGGAGGGTTTTGGGCTTCGACGTGGAGGGCTGGAAAGCGGGCTGGAGCGGTGGTGGATTTACCGCCTTGTTTGAAAGTTGCGGTGAGGGCAGCGCTAGCGAAAGCGGAGAAAGAGAGAAGGAGGGAGAGGGAGAGAAGGAGTGATCGCATGGCGAAAAGGTGGCCGTCGGTTGAAGAGGATGGCAGGTGATAAAACAGCCCTTTCAGTGCTTAGGATTCCTTGCCGAAAGTTATCCTAGGGAGACGCTTCACTTTGGCTTGGCCTAAAGTTTGCCCCTTTGGGGCGCTGAGAGTGACTTTGTGAGAGATTATGAGGCACAAGGGAACCAGTGCAGGATGTGAGTGGACCGTTTTTAGCACAGTGAGACCGACGATTTTGGAGGGTAATGGTCCTTTGGAGTACTAGTAGGTTGAGGTAAATATTGAAATTTTGATGGGGCTTCGCCGAGTGAAAGAAAAAAGTGGCACTGGTGGTGTGCCGCTGGGGATTACGGGGCGAGACGCTTCGGCTCATTCACTTGAACCTTGTGGATCGTGCTGTAGATCGTACCGATGAGTTCGTCACCATCGACTGACTCAAGGTCGTAGTCGATTTTAAGTTGTTGAGTGGGCTTGTGGCCCTCGATAGCGATGTGGACGGTTTTGCCGTCTTCCGAAAGCTTAATGCCAAGGACTTTGACTTTATCATGCACGCGGACCTTTTGGGATTCCTTCACAGCAGCTCTTTTTTCAGCAGCGGCGTCGGGTTTGTCGACGGAGAAGTGGCCTGAGCCATACTGCTTGCTGCGGACATATTTCCAGCGCTCCAAGGTGAAGGAGGAGGGGTCGTTGGCCAGTTCGTCATCGAGTTCGACGGCGAAGGTGAGTTTCACGCCCTTGGGCGTTACTTCCATCGCGTTCGGGATCGGGTAAGCTGCTTTCTCATTGCGACGCACTCGCTGGAAGGAGCCCTCGTTTGCGGCATTGGTTTGCCATCCGCGGAAGCCGCAGACATACATGGAGCCGTCCGGGTGGAAGGCGGCACGTTGAGCGGAGGAACCTAGTTTGATTGGAAGTTTGGTCACACCGCCCTGGTATCTTCCTTCGCCGATCTTCTGGCGGAGGACGTGGTAGATGCTGGATTGTCCGTAAGAAAGGTGAAGCAACTCTCCGGCTGGGATGCCGAGCTTGGATTCTTTGGTGGTCCAAATCTGGCCTCCGCCTGAGTTATCGACGTTCATGGGAAGGTAGCAGAGAGGCTCGGTGAAAGGAGCATCGTTATCGTGGCGAGCGTTCTCAACACCGAAGAAGGCTTTTGCGCTGGAGGTGGGCTCGAAGTAGTTGATCTTGCAGCAGGGCTGCCACGTTCCTTCGTTTTCGCCTGAGGTGATTTCACCATTAGGACCAACGCCGATTCCGCCGGGAGCACGGAGGCCAGTGGCAAGAACTTCAAGGGTGGATCCATCGGCAGAGACGCGGATGAAAGAGCCGTTGTGAGGAAGGATCTTGTCAAAGCCACGACCGCCAGCGAGGACGGGAGATCCTTTGGCGAAGTAGAAGTTTCCTTTAGCGTCGGTTTCGAGGCCGAACTGGTATTCGTGGAAGTTGTTCGTAATGAGAATGTCGCTATTGAAGATGCGGAACTCATCGGCTTCGAGGTCACCGTTGAGATCACGAACCTGCCAGATGGCGTCGCGGCCTGCGATGTGGGCAACGTCGTTCACAATACGAAGACCGAGGGGCTCGAAGAATCCCGTGGCCCAGCGTTTCCAAGTTAATTGCTTGAACTCCTTCAATCCCGAGATGTGCCAGATGTCTCCATCCCAAGTGGAAAGAAGGGCGCTGTCTCCATCGGAGAAGAAGTCGAAGTCACTCATGCGCACTTTGCTGAGATACGGGGAATCTTTGAGTCCGGGTGGAAGCGGGATGGTGTCGACTAACCAAGCGGACTTGGAGTTGTCGATCTTAGCATCAACGGTGAATGTCTCCGGAGAGATTCCGTGGCTCGGCTTCATGTAAGGAGCGAAAGGGACAGGAGGAGTCACTTCGCCTTCCTTCGTATGGGAGAAGAGGAGTGAGATAGTGCGCTTCACCGGGGAAGGAGCTATATGGAGTGTGTGGAGGCCGTCCTTGACCTTGATCGTGGCGCCATTTCCGGCGACTTTAAGAGTGAAGTCAGGATAGCTTGAGCTATCGAGCAAGCGGCACACGAGCAACTTGTTATTTGGATCGACCTCGAGGAGGCGGGCCATGCCATGGCGGCTGTCTGCGACGTAGTCGAGAATCTTGGTGCCATTGACGGTGTAGTCTAGGACGACGCTGTTTCCGATGCGGAGGTAGCCGTTGAACCTCGCGTTGGGCAGATTGCCGTAACCTTTGATTGGACGCTTGTCTTCGAAGGATCCGCTCTCGTCAGCCCATGCAGGACCGGAGGGTGCGGTGAAGAGGTAATTCTTCTCGTTAAGAATCTTGTTGACCTTCCCGTGGCCTCCACCCCAAGGAGTGTTGTGGAGGAAAGATCCTTCGCTGGTGGCAGTGACCATCGAAAGGGTTTCCAGATTGAAAAGAGCCTGGCGAGTGGGGATGGCGGAGTAGGAGAGGGCGATGCCTTTGATGGCGGATTCGGCGCGATACTTACCTTTGTGCCAATCAGAGAAGCTCTGGAAAAAGGCGGGTCCGTGGTCGGCAGTGCGATACCAATCGAGTTTTGCTTTTTTCCTACCATCTTTAGCGGTGGGCTTCATGGGGTTGGTGATGGGGGCCGCCTTGGCCCAATATTGCACGAGCTCGGAGCGAGGAACTCCAAGACGCCCAAGGGATTCCATGAGCGATCCTCCTTTTCCAAAGGAATCGACGGTGATGTTGCGGAACTGGACGGGTGAACCGTCGTCGTGATTCTGAATGCCGATGTAGCCACTCACGTCGCCACGACCTTTTTCGGTGACGAAGATATTGATAAGTTTTCCATTGAGGATGATGGCGATTTTTTCGTTGGCGCCGATGATCTGATAGTCGTTCCACTCGCCGATTTTCACGGGGTTCGCGATGGGGCCTTGGATCTCATAGACGGAGCCGGTTTGGTTTTTAGCGACTTCGTTGCCTGCAATTTGGATTTCGTATCCTTGCTTGACCGCGACCCAAGGGTCGTTTTTGGGATCAGGGAAGCGGATGAAAACGCCTGAATTATGCTTTGGATCGTCGAGCTTGAACTGGAGCTTGAGAGAAAAGTTTTGCAGTTCGGTTTCGTGCCACCAGAGGCCCATGCCCCCTTTTGCGGTAGCGACCCCATCGGCGATTTCGAAAGATCCGGGTCCAGCCATTTTCCAGCCATCGGGTTTTCCATCGAAAAGAGTTGTTTCTGCTTGGCTCAGAGGAGCGCAGGCCATTAGGAAGGACAAGACCAGTTTTTTCATATGATATGAGAGAAGAGAACCCTAAATACGGCTCTCGTCAACTGAGTCTTTAGAAAATTCTCATTATTTTGGAATGGCTGATCTGACGATTCGAGTCGATAAATATGACGTGTGGGAGTGGACTCTTGAAATGACGATGACTTGGGGGGTGTGGATCGTCACGGGGTGCTTGGTTTTACTTGGGCTGATAGGAACCATCGTTCCCTTTCTGCCGGGGCATTTGTTAATTTTTGTAGCGGTTTTTGTGCCGTTTTTTGGGTTGGAGGACCGGGGGAATGTGGAATTGTGGGGCATTATCGCGCTGGGAATCGGGCTGATCGGGGCTCAGGTGCTGGAATATTTAAGCGGAGCGATGGGAGCTCGTTGGTTTGGTGGGACTAAATGGGGGGCCTTTGGAGCCTTCGTAGGCGGGATCGTGGGGCTCTTTTTTATGCCCTTTGGTTTGTTGTTGGGGCCCTTGATTGGGGCGGCGGGCTGTGAATGGATTTTGGCGGAGAAGACGATGAAGCCCGCAACGGTGTCGGGGGTAGGCTCGGTGATCGGGACGTTGGCTGGGCAGGTAATGAAGATGGTGGTGGCGCTTTTGATGGTGTTGGTTTTTGCGGTGGATTTGTTTTGGTGGTAGGTTCGTCCTTCCTTGGAGGTTTTAGCTGGCGCAGAGTGACTGGGCGACTTAGGCTGCGCGTCCGCTCCCCGGGCAGTCGCGGGTTTTCTTTTTCGGAAGAGGGCTCGAGGAAAGTCCGGACACTACAGAGCAGTGTGCCTTATGAAAATGAGGGACGGTGATTCGGAAGGATCGCCGGACAGATAGTGCCGCAGAAAACAAACCGCCTTCTTCGGGAGGTAAGGGTGAAAAGGTGAGGTAAGAGCTCACCGCGCCGAGGGTGACCGAGGCGGCAGGGTAAACCTCTCACAGTGCAAGACAGAACAGGGGAAGAGCTGCTCGCTCGTTAAATCCCCGGGTAATAGTCGCAAAGATAAATGACTGCCAAGGCTGGTAATTGGACCAGCTGAACAGAATCCGGCTTACAGGGGAGCGGCCTCTTTGAGGCGTTCGATGTTGAACGTTTGATGTTCGAGCAACGCGACTATTTGGTGAGGGCCCCATCATGATTGATTGGGGGGAGAAGTACCGGGAACAGGGGTCGAACCTGCACGCCCAAGGGCACGTGATCCTAAATCACGCGTGTCTACCAATTCCACCATCCCGGCGACATACGGGAAGATAAGAGTTTCCGGACAGGATGCAATGGGAAAGGGAGCTGGTGGAGTGCTTTTTAGAATGATCCGTTATACCACTCCGCATTACAAAAGAGACGAAAGATGTTTTTAAATAGTTGGGAAATAGCGCGGCGCGTTAGAATCAAGAGTCGGGCACTTTCTCGAAATGGTAGCGTTGATTCCCAGTTGTAGTGCAGCCAAGGGCATTTTATCCACACCACACCTCGGCCCCGCCTTGCCTAGGAATCGCTCGCTGCGAACTCGGCGGTGGGGCAGAGGAACTATCTTGAGTCAGCGAAGGAAGCGGCGGAGTAGGGTGCATTATTAACTGGGGAGAGGAGAAGGCGCGCCAGGCGTATTGGAAACAGGAGAAGTAAAGGCGCGAGCGATTAAGGAAAAAGCGGATGGGGTGTTTCTAAATCCCGTTTCTCCCGGAACGAAGCTGGAAAAGGGGAGCATCGGGGAGGCCGTTTTCATAGCGATATCAAAGGCTTGTTCCTTTGTTTCTAGGCAATGGAATCTAGGCCGCCGGGCTACGCCTTCGCTTTGACCCGGGCTACGTTAGATCGCCCCGGTTGGGGCTGAGATTTGTTCGAACGCTGAATGCCAGAACCCCACTCCAGCAAGCTGAAGTGGGGTTCTGGCGGAGGAAGTGGGATTCGAACCCACGGATACTTGCGCATCACTCGATTTCGAATCGAGCGCCTTAAACCAGGCTCAGCCATCCCTCCGGAAAGCGGGAAGCTAGCAAAGGATTCTGCATGGTCAAGAAATGCGGGTAAGAAAAAACCCGGGGTGCTTGGAGCATCCCAGGTTTGAAAGTAATCGTTTGGCGATTTATTAGCCTGCGTTGCGCACCTTCTTGATGATGCTGGCGACGGTGGTGGAAGCTTTAGCGCCAAATCCGAGCCATTTGTCAGCTTTTTCGAGGTCGAGCTGGTAATTTTCACCTTCGATCATGGGATCGTAGGTTCCAATTTGCTCGATGTAGCGGCCGTCGCGGCGCTTGCGGCTATCGACGGCAACGATTTTATAATAGGGGCGGTCGGTAGAACCTTTGCGAGTGAGACGGAGAGAAACCATAAGTGATGGGCTGTGGAGCGCGGAAGCTGTGTGATATTCGCGGTTTTGCCAAGATTTTTCTCACGTTTTCTTGATGAAGGTTAAAATTGTGAAAGATGGAGAGGAATCTAAGCGATCTCAAAAATAAGGAAGCGAAGGGCTTTGACCCTTGTTGTTTCGCTTTGTTTAATAGACCCAGTTATGAAATGTCCACGTTGTGTCCAGCGCATGCACAATGCCGCGACGTCGTGTCCGCACTGCGGATTTACGATGGCGGACGTTGACGCACTTTTTGGAAACGAGGATGTCGTTATTAAAAAGTTGGATGATTCGGCGGGGGTCCTTCGGATGAGGGAGCGCGAAGCGCTGCGGGAATTGATGGCGCGCTTCGAAAGTCGTTTTCCCCAGTTGTTTCTCTCTATCTACGTGGCGGCGTTTGAAGAAATGCCTAGTCTGCGGCAATTCGGTTTTTGGTTGCTCAATCGAGCAGACTACAGCGATGGTGATGTCACGAGACCGAACGAAAACGGAATCCTCCTTGTAGTGGATGTGAACGGGAAGGCTGCTACGATGACTTATGGATACTCGTTGATGCCCTATCTCGATGAGGACAGCACCTTTGATGCTCTCTCGGCGGCGCATCCGTATTTTCTGCAAAGAGAGTATCTGAAAGCCTTTAAAATCGTAATTTCAAGGGTTGAGGGAACGCTTAGGAAAGGTTGGCGGAGGGCGAAAAAGGATCCCGAATCACTTTTTGCGGCGAGCGGGCAGCGGGTGCGGTCGGTAGATTCGATTCTTCGGCGCATTCGTGAGGGAGATCAAAATTCGACTCAGGGACCGGAAGTGGAGGAGGAGAAATCGAAACGATGAGGTTTCTTAAAGGTGTCATTCTTACGCTATTTGTTTGTTTCTCCCTGAATGCGGAAGAGGAGCAATTAGTGATGCCGCAGTGGTCGGATGAGGAGATGGAGGAACTTGAAGGAGGAGCGCTTGTTCCGGGTTCATCGCTTATGGGGAGTCTCGCGTTGGAGCGCTTGTTTGAAGGGAACCGAGAGCCGATTGAGTTTGAGAAGGAGCTGATGAATATCCCGAGCGAGCCACATCCTGAGGACGAGTTGCCGACGACGATCGACGAAAGCTATTTTCAAGTCTATTTTCGTCAGCCACCCGGAAGCTATCTCATTGATCCTCAAAACATCCTGACGCCTCAGGAGAAGCGAGAACGGGAAGGGTTCTTGACCTATCACGCGCGGGACTCGTCGATTGATATTTATCTGTATCTCTTCGACGCCAAGCAGGAACTCCCTGAGGGAGAAACTGCCGAGCGAGTGATGAGCGAGCATTATGGAGAAAGTGGGCACTCCTTGGTCGTCTTTTATTTCCTGGGGATTCCGGAGAGAACTCAGATCGTGATGTCTCCCATGATTACGGAAACCATCGGGTTAGAGATGCGTAAAAATGCCTTAATTCGCTCGGTGGAAGAGGCGCTGGATCGATCTGAAGCGGTGGCGCAGATCGAGAGTTTTTCGGTGCAGCTCTCGATTCGCCTCTATTGGATGGAGAAGGAATTGGGCCATGTTGAGGTGCGGGAGGCTTCCGTCTTGCATCCGCTGGGGGTTGAGGCATCAGAGGAAGCGGAAGATGAAGCGGTGAGCTGGAACTCGTTGAGCAATTCGCCACGGGTTCGTCTGATTGGGGGCGGAATCGGAATCTTGATCGTCACGGTAGCATCAGCGCTTTTTGGGAAATGGTTAGCGGATCGAAAACGAACCTATGTCTTCCCTGAGTCGGAAGGAAATCTTCTTCTCGAGGCACCCCATGCGGCAGGGGTAGGGGCCGTAATCGCCTATACCAGCGCGTCTTCTCCGCCATCGGTTCAGCGGGATGAGGGTTCGGATTATCTTCAGCGGATGTAGCGTGTGCACATTTAAACTTGTCAATATTTGATCGCAGCGCTCGCTGTTTCTCATTCGGCTATCATCTTTTGAGATCGGGCTGGCTGTTCATCTTATATGGGTGAGGGGGTCTTCGTGTTGAGCGGCGGTCGGGCTTCTGATATTTTCTAAATCACATCGGTTGGTTTTGTCCATTGCCACGAGGGTCTTGAGCACTTATTCTCAAGTGAAATGATTTTCCGTCCTCATTGGATCCTGCTCCTTGCTCTGAGCATACTATCTCCTCTTCTTGCCCGGCCTTATTTTAATAACCTGGAAGCGCCCGAATCTCTCGAGGATTTGAAAAAGATCCAAGAAGCTTTGCAAGTGAGCCTTCCGAAGACACGGGCTGCCACGGTTTGTCTGGAAATTGGCGAAGGCTCGGGAAGCGGAGTCATCATTTCCGAAGATGGATTAGTGCTTACGGCAGCTCATGTGAGCGGCGGAGTTGATAAGGAAATCACGATGGTGTTGGAAGATGGCCGAAAGCTGAAGGGCCGGTCGCTGGGCCTTAATTCGGAGACTGATGCGGCGATGTTGCAGATTACTGATCCCGGACCCTTCCCTTTTGTGGAGGTTGATATGGATGATTCATTTAAGTTGGGCGACTGGGTCTTTGCTCTCGGTCACTCCGGGGGATTTGACAAAGAACGCGGCGTCAATGTGCGCATCGGCCGGATGGTAAGGCAGGCTGACTCAACGGTGCAGTCTGATTGCATGCTGATCGGTGGAGACTCGGGAGGGCCTCTTTTTGATATTGAGGGAAAGCTGATCGCGATTCACAGCCGAGTAGGAGCTTCCAAGGAAGAAAGCATGCACGTGCCCATTCGCGAGTTTCAGCGGAGCTGGGAGGAAATGTCGAAGGGTGAGTTTCTCGGCGAGGGTGGTTTTGCGAAAAAGCCTGAACCTGGATCCGGGTTTCTTGGGGTGATGGTGGAAGAAAATGAAAAAGGGGAAATCGAAGTGAAGGAACTCTTTTCCAAGAGCGTGGCAGAAAAGGCTGGGATTAAGGTAGGCGCGATTCTTTTGGAGATCGACGGCAAGGCCCTAGCCAATAAGGACAGTTTTTACGAAGCTCTTAGTACAAAAGGAGTTGAAGAATTCGTATTAATAAGGTGGTCTTTTCAAGAAGAAGTTTTTGAAAAGAAAATCGAACTCGTTGAACGCCCATGAGAGTCACTATTTTTTTCCTGTCCGCCCTTTTGGGATTGCCAATTTTTGCGAACTCACTTCCTTCCGAGCAGCGGAAAAACAACAAACTTGTTCAGGCTGCGCTTAGTCCCGTGCAGTTGTCGTTGCAGAGCGGAAGTGCGGTTTTCTATAATGACTCGGACCGGAAGCCCTTTCTCTATGGGACGGTGGTCAGCCCGGATGGCTACATTCTAACGAAAGCGAGTGAGCTGGAGCTTGTGGAGGAGTTTCATGTCCGCATTGATGAGGAGCGGTATCGCGAGCTCAAAGTTGTCGCGATTGATACTGTCTGGGACCTTGCTCTTGTTAAGGCGGAAGCCACTGAGCTCACTCCGGTTGTTTGGGCTCCGTCCAGTGATTTGGCCCACGGGACTTGGGTGGTATCAAATGGTGCGACGGAAAGAAGGTATCGTCGCCCGCGTCCTGGAATCATCAGTGCGAACAAGCGCGCGATTTCCGGAGGAACCCAGATGGTGCTGGGGGTGGGGTTGAAGGATACCGACGAGGGGATCGTCATTACGTCGATCACCGAAGGATCGGGAGCGGAGAAAGCAAAGCTTCAGAAAGGGGACTTGATTATCAAAGTCGACGATCAAGATTCCAAGAAAAGGGAAGATTTTGTCGAACTCATCAAAGAGAAGACTGCAGAGGATTCCATCGAGCTTGTCGTTAAGCGTGATGAGGAGACGCTTACTCTCGATGTCGAACTCACCTCTCGCTACAAACTCTACGGGGGGTCGAAAAGCAGGAACGATCAGATGAGTGGAGGCGATAATCACATTTCTCGTCGTCGCACTGGATTTCCGATGGTGATCCAGCATGAAACCCAGCTGACCCGTCGCAGTGTGGGAGGGCCTCTTTTGACTTTTGACGGCGAATGCGTCGGTCTCAATATCGCCGCCGTAAATCGTGTTGAGGTGTATGCTGTTCCGGTAGAGAACCTTCTGGAGGTTCTTTCCGAGATGATGGAAGAGGCCGAGGCGAATGGGAAGAACTAGCGCTGTTCTTCCCGGTGCTTTTTAAAGCGAGCCAGTGTGAGTAGTCGTTCATGGGAGTGATCGACAATTGGTATGACGTAACCTGGAGCAATCGGTTGGCCGTTCTCCGGGGGGGCAAGGAGCGCCTTCTCGGGAACATCGGCGAGTTCAGGGACCCATTTACGAATGTATAACCCTTTTGCATCGTGGCTTTTAGTCTGTGACCAGGGGTTTTGGATACGGAAATACGGTGCTGCGTCCGCTCCGGTGCCGGCGCTCCATTGCCAGCCGCCATTGTTCGCAGCGATTTCCCCATCGACCAAATGCTGCATGAAGAACTGCTCGCCGAGGCGCCAATCGATGTGGAGATCCTTTGTGAGAAACATGGCGACAACCATGCGGACGCGGTTGTGCATAAAGCCGGTGGCGAGAAGTTCCCGAATTCCGGCATCGATGATGGGGAAGCCGGTTTGTCCTTTCTTCCAGGCTTCAAATTTCTCATCCGGTTCGTCCCAAGGAAGGCCACGCCAGTCCTTATTAAATTCAAGCTCCAGAACTTCTGGGAAATGGTGCAAGATGGTAAAGTAAAATTCCCGCCAAGCCAGTTCCTTCAAATATTGCTGGGAGCGACATTCCTTGGCCCGGTGGAAGAGCTCGCGGACTGAGATCGTGCCCCAGCGGAGGTCTTGTGAAAGCCGACTGGTTCCAGGCGCTGAGGGGACGTCGCGATATTTCTCGTAGGTCTCGATGCGCTCGCTGACCGCGGCCTTCATGCGGGCGCGGGCCGCTTTTTCTCCACCGGGAAGGGTTTCCATGCCATCTAACTTGAGATTCCAGGTGTCCAAGCTGGGTAGCTTTTCGGATGCCAGTCCTGCAGGGGTGGCAATTGATCGTGGTTTGCCCTTTGGCTTCGCCTTTTCTAAAGCGAGCCAAGGTTTTGAATATGGGGTATAAACGCGATAGGGGGAGCCGTCGCCCTTCAGGACTTCATCGGGACCGTGGAGTGCAGCATCTTTGAAAGAATGAAAAGCGATCCCAAGTTCGTCGCACAGTCGGCTCAGCGCTTGTTCTGTTTCTTTGCCGAAGGGGTCGACGTCCTGGTTGAGGAAAATGGCGTCAGCGTTGCTTTCCTTAGCGAGCTTTCCAAGCTCTTCCAAGGCATCTCCTTGTCGAAGGATAAGAGAACCGCCAAGATGCTTAATATTTTTAGCGAGAGACTCGAGGCATTCACAGAGGAACTGCTGTCGCTTGGGCCCGGTCCATAAATGCTCTTTGGTCCAGTTGCTAAGAAGGTAGAAGGGGATGACTTGGTCCGACTCTTGCAGAGATGCCTCCAGCGCCGTGTTATCGGTGAGGCGGAGATCACGTCGAAACCAATGAATGGCTCGGGAATAGTTTTTGGACATCTAGAACGATTAATAGTCCTCGAGGAGCTTTTGTCCCTTTAAAATCGTTGCTTTACTCAATTTACCATTTACCCGACAGGAATCATCTACAAGTTTTATTAAAGTGTCCTTAACTTGTTCTGCCTCCTTGAGCGACTTCCTTGGCCCTCCATAGACCTTATCAGAATAGTATTTGGTAAAGGTGGTTCCGCCTCTGCTCAAGCAGAGACGCCAGCCTTCAAAGGCAGCAGTTTTATAGGTGAAACGGGTGAGGTTCTTGCGCGACTTCATGTGGATCTAACGAATAACATGTTATCCCTATGCTAGATTATTGAGATTTCATCTAATTTTGTCGTGAAATCTCAAATTTCTTCCGAAGTTCTAGGGAGAAAAGCATTGCACTGCCGGTCTAAAGCTGGTTCTTTCCCGCCCCGCGAGAAATTGCAACCCGCCGTTGGTCCTCTGAGGGATGTTTCAAAAGCATCCGACCTCGCCAGAGGGTAACCCGGCTCCACTACTACAGAAATGTCAGAAGAAACCGCTGAAACCCAGCCAGAAACCACCGATGCCGTGAAGCTCAACCGCTTCGAGCTTCCAAATCGTCTTGTAAAGGACGAGGATACCGCAACCGAAACTTACGCTCGCTTCACTGCTGAGCCCTTCGAACCCGGTTACGGCCATACGATTGGTAACTCTCTCCGCCGCGTCCTCCTTTCCTCTTTGGAAGGAGCGGCAATCACTTCCGTGCGTATTGCCGGAGTGCAGCACGAATTCGCTACTCTTCCTGGAGTTGTTGAAGATGTCACTGACATCGTGTTGAACCTCAAGAAAGTCAAATTCATTGCCCACGGCAAGGAGCCTCGCGTTCTTACACTTTCAGCGAACCAAGCAGGGGAAGTGACCGCTGGAGACATCCAAGAGGACAATATGTATGAAGTGGTCAATAAGGACCTCGTCATCTGCACTCTCGATAAGAAGATCAAGTTCGACGCTGAGTTCGAAATTCAAGTCGGTCGTGGTTTCCACACCGGTGAAGAGAACAAGCGCGACGGTGCCCCCATCGGGGTGATCGCGATTGACTCCATTTTCTCCCCTGTTTCCCGCGTGAAGTATTCCGTGGGAGCCACCCGCGTGGGACAGATTACCGACTTCGATAAACTTGACATCGATATCTGGACCGACGGGCGCGTGGAGCCACACGATGCACTCCTTCAGGCTTCGGCCATCCTTCGCCATCACCTTGATGTGTTCGTTAACTACGACGACAACGCGGTGGAGTTCGAGGAAGCACCAGCCGAGCAGTCCGAAGAGAATGCCGCTCTCAAGAAGCTCCTCAACATGAGCGTCAACGAGATCGAGCTTTCCGTTCGTGCTGCCAACTGCCTCAACAACGCAAATATCACCTCTGTCGGTCAGCTTGCGCTGAAGACCGAGGCAGAAATGCTCAAGTATCGTAACTTCGGAAAGAAGTCGCTCAACGAGATTAAAGACAAGCTTCATGAGCTTGGACTTGGTCTTGGTATGAACCTTGATCCATCTCTTCTCTCTGGTGTGAACTTGGGTGCCCCAATGGCCCCACGTCTCGGCGTTGAAGAAGAAGCTCCTGTAGGACTGGCCGATTTGATCGCTCAGAACCTCGACCAGTAAAACACCCTACCGTTAGAAATTCAGACCGATGAGACATCGCCGTAAAACAGTAAGACTAAAGCGAAGCGACGGGCACCGCCGCTCGCTGATCTCCAATCAGGCTTGCGCCATGATTGAACATGGACGTATCCGCACGACCCTTGGTAAAGCCAAAGCGATCCGCCCTGTGGTGGAGAAGTTGGTAACCTTGGGTAAGAAGGACAACGTGCATTCCCGCCGTATGGCCTTCCGTGTCCTTCGTCAGAAGGATTCCGTGAAGCGTTTGTTCGACGTGGTTGCACCAGCTATCGGGGATCGTCCTGGTGGCTATATCCGCATCACCAAGCTCGGACCACGCATTTCCGATGCTGCCGAGATGGCCTACATTGAGTGGGTTGATCTTGAGAATCTTGCGCCAGACGATGAGCTGGTCGAAGAAGCTGCTGCAGAGTAAACCGTAGCGAAGCAATATTATTTCAACGACCGTCTCCGAAAAGGGGCCGGTCGTTTTTTGATATATTCTGGGTCTTTGGGGTTCGGGATTGCTCGTTCTCAAATCACCAGAACGAGTGCTGATTATGTGAACTCGGTGATCTAGATCAGCTTTTACGGGTCATTAATCTGGCAAGGAAAAGCAGCGCGATCACGGTAGCTATGAGCGCGATCAGCTCGAAGGGCCATTCATCGGAGTGAATGTGTCCCGGAGGGCCGGGGTGGGAGGCTGCGGTGGCGGTGAGGGCGATGCTGGCGAGGGCAGTGATGCGGTGGATCATACTTGTTGGAGTCTTGGGTTGTAGGGATGATTTGGGAAAACTGGATTGAGCGCGGCTCGGATTTCTTGGAGCGCTTTTTTTAAAATGATGCTGCGGGGAGCGAGGACGCGGATGACGGCGACTTGCTCGGTGAGCTGGGTGAGGCCGCAGAGGAGGTTACTTTTTTTGAGGGAAGCTTCGATCCCAGCGAGGGTGTCGCAGTGCGGATCGAGGGAATCTTTGACGATCCAGACGGCGCTATAAAAGGCGACTTCCCAGTCGGGGACGCTGAGGGGCCAGCCTCCGAGTTTGGGTTCGAGGACCATGCGCTCGAGGGCGTGGAAGGTGCCGTCGTAGTGGAGGGAAAAGTTGGTGGTGAAACGGCGGTAGCGGTATTGCTCGCCGTGCTTCACGCGGCCGGGGGCGAGTTGATCGAGGAAGATCATTTCTGCTCCCGCAGCGAGGGTGATCTTGGTTTCTAGTTCTACTTCCGAGCCTTGCTGGGGGACGGAAAAGTTGGGGTGATATTCGAGCCAGGTTTCGGTTTCGAGAGAGAAGCTTTGGGTGATTTTAGCGGATGATTTGTCCATCGCGTAGAAACGCGAGGCGCTGGGGGAGGTGAGGGCGACGCTTGCACCTTTTTGGAGGTGGACGTCGAGCGACATGGTGTCGCCATCGAAGAGACCGGCGGTGGGATTGACGATTTGGAGGGCGAGGGTTTCCCCATTCCAGTAGGGTTTGCTGAAATGGTAGAGTCCTCCGGCGCGTCGTTTTGAGAGGACGGTGCGGTGGCGCTCATCGAGGCGGAAGTCGAGTTCCGCGGCGCTCTGGAGGCTACCCAACATCGGTGAAAAGGACGTGGCGGTCGAACCACGCGATGAGGTTATCGACCTCGCGGCCGGTTTTTAAATCAGTGAAAAGGAAGGGGCGCTCGCCGCGCTTCGCGGAGCAGTCGTCGTGCATTTGCACGAGGTCGACTTCGACGTAGGGAGCGAGTTCGGCTTTGTTGATGACGAGGAGATCCGCACCCACGATTGCGGGGCCGCCTTTTCGCGGAATGTCGCCGCCCTCGGTGACATCGATGACGTAGATGAAGACATCGGCGAGCTCGGGGGAGAAGGTTGCGGTGAGGTTATCGCCGCCGCTTTCGATGAGGATGAATTCGAGATCGAAGAAGCGGGATTGGAGGTCGTCGACTGCTTCGAGATTCATGGAAATGTCATCGCGGATTGCGGTGTGCGGGCAGCCTCCGGTTTCGACGCCGAGGATGCGGTCGGCATCGAGGGCGGAGGCGCGGATGAGCATTTGCGCGTCCTCTTTGGTGTAGATGTCATTCGTGATGACGGCCATGTTTCTCGACTTACCGTAGTGGCGGCAGAGAGTGAGGCAGAGAGTGGATTTACCGGAGCCGACGGGTCCGCCGATTCCGACTCTGATGACATTTCTTTCGGACATAATTTTAGGAAATGAAGAGGCGGGCATCAGCGCGCTCGTGCTGGCTGGCGGCGATATCCCAGAGGGGATTGAAGGTGCCGAGTTCGTGATCGGCGAGGGCGAGGATGGTCTCGTTTGACTGGCTCATGGCGGCGAGGGATTCGGCGAGGATTTTTTGGGCAATGGTGGGCCCGATGGGGAGGAGCTTGAGGGCGCTTTGGACGAGGGCGGAAAAGGTTTGGTAGCTGAAGGCGCAGAAGGCATCGGTGAGCGGGACGGAGGATTCGGCGAAGATAACGCCGCTGACGACGGGGTGTTGGAAGCGGGGGAGGTGGTCTTTTCCGCTGAAGAGGGCCGGCTTGCGCCAAGTTTTTTCGTAGAGGAGCCAGCTCTGGCGGCCGATGCGGGAGGAGGCTTCCCTGAGTTGGCGGGTGGGGCGCATCGCGCGGGCGACTTGATCCCAATGGGTGAGGGCGGCGAGGTCTTGAGCGAGGACGGCTTGGTAGGCGCGCAGGAGGATGGGGAGTTCGCCGTGGATGAGGGCGTGACGGACGTCACGGAGGAGGAAGGTGCGGAGGTCATCGCCGGTAGTTAGGTGGCCGGATTGCACGAGGCCCTCGAGGCCGAAGGAATGCGCGTAGCTGCCGACGGGCAGGGCGCTATCGGTGAACTGGAGGAGGATCGAGGTGCCGTGGGAGGTCATTTTTAATGACGGTGGTCGCTGTGGGGGCGGCAGTTGAGGATGTCCTCACGGCATTCCCAGGGGATACCGATGCGGTCGAGGGAGTCGGTGAGGGTGGGGAAGTTTTCGGCTAGAATGGCTTCTTCTCGTACTTCGACGGGGATGTGGCGATTGCCGAAATACCAGCCGATCTTGGCTGCGAGATCTGCCTTTTCGGGAAGGGAGATAACGATGACTTTTTCGGGGAGTTGGGTGATTTGAAATGAGCGCTCGTCGGTCCAGAGGTAGTCCTCATTTTTCGCGGGGGCGGGGAGGTCGATGGCGACCTCGGAGCCATCGGAGGCAGTGCCACGCCAGCGCCGTTTCCAGAGATCGATACGGGCCACGGGAAGGGCGATGGCATCGGTGGAATCGGGGCCGATTCGGCTGAGGAGGAGTGCCATATTTAAAAAAGGAAATAGCGTTGGGCGAGGGGAACCTCAGAGAGCGGTTCGCAGGTGAGGTCTTCGCCATCAGCCGTGACGCGGTAGGTCTCGGGGTCGATCTCGATGTCCGGGCAGCTGTCGTTGAAGAGGAGGTCTCTTTTTGTGATGGAGCGGGTGTTTTTGACGGCGACGAGTCGTTTGTTGATCTGGATATTTTCTTTGAGGCCCTCCATAGAAATGGCGCTGACGAAGGTTACCGAGGTCTGGAATTTAGCACGGCCGTGGGCCGCGAACTGCGGTCGATAGTAGGTCGGTTGCGGCGTGGGGATGGAGGCATTTGGGTCGCCCATATTGGCACAGGCGATCATGCCGCCTTTTAAAATGAGCTCGGGTTTGACTCCGAAAAAGGCGGGCTTCCAGAGGACGAGGTCGGCGAGCTTTCCGGCCATGAGCGAGCCGACCTCGGAGTCCATCCCGTGGGCGATGGCGGGGTTGATGGTATATTTGGCAACGTAGCGGAGGGCACGGAAGTTATCGGCGGCGGGGTGTTTTCCAGAGGGGTCCTCAAGCTTACCGAACTGGATTTTCATTTTGTGTGCGGTCTGCCAAGTACGGATCACGACCTCGCCGACGCGGCCCATGGCCTGGCTATCGGAGGCGATGATTGAGATGGCCCCGGTGTCGTGGAGGCGATCCTCGGCGGCGATGGTTTGGGGGCGGATTCGGGAGTCGGCGAAGGCGACGTCTTCGGGGATTTTCGAATCGAGATGGTGGCAGACCATGAGCATGTCGAGGTGCTCATCGAGGGTGTTTACGGTGAAGGGGCGAGTGGGATTGGTGGACGAGGGAAGGACGTTCGGATGGGAACAGACCCTCATAATGTCGGGAGCATGGCCGCCGCCCGCGCCCTCTGAATGATAGGTGTGAATGGTGCGGCCTTTGATCGCGGCGAGGGTGTCCTCGAGGAAACCGGACTCATTGAGAGTGTCGGTGTGGATCGCGACTTGGACGTCCATTTCATCGGCCACACTGAGGCAGGTGTCGATGGCGGCTGGAGTGGTGCCCCAGTCCTCGTGAAGCTTGAGGCCGATGACACCAGCGCGGACTTGCTCGCGGAGGGGTTCGGCTTGGGCGCAGTTTCCCTTTCCGAGGAAGCCGAGGTTGACGGGGTATTCGTCGGCGGCTTCGAGCATGCGGTGAATGTTCCAAGCGCCAGGAGTGCAAGTGGTGGCGTTTGTTCCGGTCGCGGGGCCGGTGCCTCCGCCGAGCATGGTGGTGACGCCGCTCGCGATGGCTTCGTCGATCTGCTGTGGGCAGATGAAGTGGATGTGAGCGTCGATTCCTCCGGCGGTGATGATGTTTCCCTCTGCTGCGATGACCTCGGTGCCAGCACCGATGATCATGGAGTCTTTTTTTCCAGTGGCTGGATCGGGAATGCTGGAGCCGATGCCGCTTTGGATGCAGGGATTTCCGGCATGGCCGATGCCGACGATGCGTCCGGCGCGGATGCCGAGATCGGCTTTGATGACGCCAAGTTCGGCATCGATGATGGTGGCGTTGGTGAGGACGAGGTCGAGTGATTCGGCATCGAGGGCGCTCGAGGATTGGCCCATGCCATCGCGGATGACTTTTCCGCCGCCGAATTTCACTTCGTTTCCATAACCTCCTCCTTCGGCGATGAGGTCGCGCTCGATCTCGATGAAGAGTTCGGTGTCGCCGAGGCGAACCTGGTCTCCGACGGTGGGGCCGTAGTGTTCGGCGTATTGGGTGCGGGTGACTTCGAGTGGCATGGCTTAGAGTGGTCCGTTGATTTTCCCGGCGAAGCCCCAGACTTCGCGTTTTCCGGCGAGTGCGACGAGTTCGATTACTTTTTCATCGCCGGGCTCGAAGCGGACGGCGCCGCCGGAGAGAATATTGAGGCGGAATCCACGCGCGGCGACGCGGTCGAAATCGAGGGCTGAGTTGACTTCGAAAAAGTGATAGTGGCTGCCGATCTGAACCGGGCGGTCGCCGGTGTTGGCTACGACGAGGATCACTGTTTCCAGACCGTCGTTGATGATGATCGGGTCGGCCTTTTTTGGAATGATTTCGCCGGGAGTCATGAGATTGGGTGGTGGACGGTGACGAGTTTGGTGCCGTCGGGAAAAGTGGCCTCGGCTTGCACGTCGTGGATCATTTCCGAGACCCCATCCATGACATCGGCACGGGTGAGGATGCGGGTGCCGGAGTCCATGAGTTCGCTGACGGACTTGCCGTCGCGTGCGCCTTCGAAAATTTCGTAGGTGATGATGGCGACAGCTTCGGGGTAGTTCAGCTTGAGCCCGCGGGCCTGGCGGCGGCGGGCGAGATCGGCCGCGACGACGACCATGAGTTTGTCCCGTTCTCGTGGGGTGAGGTGCATGGTTAAACTGTGAGATGCTTTGTGATGAGGTCCTCGGAGAGGTCGGCGATGGGGCCGCTGGTGAGTATGGTGCCTCGGTCCATGATGTAGAATTTATCGGAGACTGCTTTTGCAAAATCGAGGTATTGCTCGACGAGGAGGATGCTCATGTCGTGCGTCTTTTTGAGGTAGATGAGGGCATCCTCGATTTGGTCGATGATTGAAGGCTGGATACCTTCGGTGGGTTCGTCGAGGATGAGGACCTTTGGGCGGGTGAGGAGGGCTCGGCCGATGGCGAGCTGCTGCTGCTGGCCGCCGCTGAGGACGCCGCCTTTTCGGTGGAGCATTTCCTTAAGGACGGGGAAGAGTTGGTAGACTTCGTCGAGGCGGTCGGCGGATTCCTTTCCGTAGATCGAGAGGCTGACTTTGAGGTTTTCCCACACGGTCATGGAGGAAAAAATATCGCGGCCCTGGGGGACGTAGCCGAGTCCGGTGCGGGCACGGTTCTCGGGTTTCATTTTTCCGAGGGGCTGGCCGTCAAGGTTGATTTCTCCGGCGGTGGCGCTGACGAGGCCCATGATGGTTTTGAGGGTTGTCGTTTTTCCAACGCCGTTTCGGCCGAGGAGAGAGACGACTGATTTGGGGGGGATTTCGAGATCGACGCCCCGGAGGATGGCGGACTGATCGTAGCCGGCTTCGATGGCCCTGAGTTCGAGGAGATTAGTCATGTTTTTGTCTGCCAAGGTAAACTGAAATTACTTCCGGGTCCTTCGAAACGTGGTCGAAGCTGCCTTCCTTGAGGACGTGGCCTTGGTGGAGGACGGTGACGCGGCGGGCGATTTGGCGGATGAATTCCATGTCGTGTTCGACGACGATGATGCTGTGTTTTCCCTCAAGACTGAGGAGGAGTTCGCCGGTGCGTTCCGTTTCTTCATCGCTCATCCCGGCGGCGGGTTCATCGACGAGAAGGATGCGAGGTTTTTGGGCGAGGAGCATTCCGATTTCGAGCCATTGCTTCTGACCGTGGGAGAGGAATCCGGCGAGCTCGTGCTGTCGATCTGTGAGGCGGATTGTCTCGAGAATTTCCTCGATGGCCTCTTTGTCCTCCGGGGTCATTTTGTAAAAGAGTCCCTGGAAGACGCCTCGTGGGCGGTCGAGGGAGAGGAGGAGATTATCGAAGACGGTGTGCTGGGCGTAGACGCTGGGGGTCTGGAATTTTCGGGCAATTCCGAGTCGGTTGACTTTGTATTCGGGAAGCTTGGTGAGATCGATATCGTGGCCGTCGTTTTCGTGGAAAGTGATTGTTCCTTTATCGGGCCGGGTGCGTCCGGTGATGAGGTCCATGAAGGTGGATTTTCCTGCGCCATTAGGCCCAATGACAGTGCGGAGTTCGCCCTCGCCGAGGTAGAAGTTGAGGTCATTGATGGCCTTAAAGCCATCGAAGGAGCGGGTGACGCCTTCCGCAGAGAGGACGAGATCGGTATCGCGGTGGAGTGTATTCATACAGTAGGGCGTTTGAATTTTTCCCTGAGGCGGTTGACGAGTCCGACAATGCCATCGGGCATGAAGAGGACGACGATGACGAAAATTCCGCCGAGGATGAGGAGCCAGGATTCGGGGAAGGCGGAGGTGGTGTAGCTGCGGAGAAGGTTGACGAGAACCGCTCCAATAATAGGGCCGAGTTTGGTGCCGCGTCCGCCGACGGCAACCCAGACGACAATGTCGAGTCCTTTGGCTGGCCACATTTCTCCAGGGTTAATGATGCCAGCTTGGGGGACGTAAAGCGCTCCGGCGAGCCCGGCGATCATGGCGGAGATGACAAAGATGAAGAGCTTGAAATGGGTTGTGGAGTAGCCGGAGAAGCGGACGCGGTTTTCGGAGTCGCGGATGGCCTGCTGAACTTTGCCGAGCTTGGTCGTGAGGAGCCATGAAATGAACCAATAGACGCTCAAGAGAAGCGCGCCGGAAGCAATGAAGAGCCAGCGTCCGGTGGCGGCGGAGCGAATGTCGGCTCCGAAGATGAGCTTGAAATCGGTGAAGCCGTTATTCCCTCCAAAGGTGGTATCATTTCTGAAAAAGAGGAGTGCGGCGGCGTAGGTGAGGGCCTGGGTGAGGATGGAAAAGTAGACACCCTTGATGCGGGAGCGGAAGGCGAGGAAGCCGAAGGTGAAGGCGACCGTTCCGGGGACGACCATGACCATGAGGATGGCGAACCAAGGGCTGTAGAACGGGACCCAGTGGGCAGGGAGTTTTTCGTAGCCGAGGAAGACCATGAAGTCGGGGAGGGAACTCTGGTATTGCCCGAGTTCACCGATCATGAGCATGAGATACATGCCGAAGGCGTAGCCTCCGAGGGCGAAGAAAAGGCACTGCCCGAGGCAGAGGAGTCCGGTGTATCCCCAGAGCATGTTGAGGCTCATCGCGACGACGGCGTAGCAGAGATACTTGCCCCAATTACCAAGTTGGTAGGAGGAGATGGCCCCCGCGCTATTGAGTAGGGGCATGGCGATGATGAACCCGAGCAGGGAGAAGAAAATGATGAGCTCGGACTTTTTCTCGAAGGGTTTCAATGCGGAGATCATTAGTCGTCGAGGCTGCGTGAACGTGAGGGGAAAATGCCTCCGGGCTTGAACTGGAGGAAGAGGATGATGGCGAGGAGGACGGTGATTTTTCCCATGACCGGTCCGAGGAAGGGCTGGAGGACCTGCTCGGTCATGCCGATGCCCATGGAGGAAAGCGCGGCTCCGAGGAGATTGCCGACGCCGCCGACGACTACGACCATGAAGCTGTCGACGATGTAGGTTTGGCCCATGGAAGGACCGACGTTTCCAATTTGGGAAAGGAAGGCACCCGCGAGTCCGGCGAGGCCCGATCCGTAGGCAAAGGTCATCATGTTTACGCGGGTGGAATTGATGCCGAGGCTGGAGGCCATGAGGCGGTTTTGCATCGTGGCGCGTACGTGGAGCCCCCAGCTTGTCTTATTAAGAAGAGCCCAGGTGGCGATGATGACAAAGAAGGCGAAGGCGATCAGGGAGAGCCGATTGTAGGACATCGAGAGTCCGGCTGACTGGAAGCTTCCGGAGAGCCACTCGGGGGAGGAGACCGAGACATTGGCGGCTCCAAATTTTAATCTGATAAGCTGCTGGATAATCATGGAGACGCCCCAGGTGGCGAGGAGTGATTCGAGTGGGCGGCGGTAGAGAAACTGGATGACGCTGCGCTCGAGGAGGACGCCGCAGATCGCGGCAGTCATGAATGCGCAGGGGAGGGCGGCGATGAAATACCACTCGTAGGCGGTGGAGCCGACGCCAAAGGTGCTCTCGAAGTAGCCCTGGATGAGGTAGGTGGTGTAGCCGCCGATGGCGATGAATTCGCCATGCGCCATATTGATCACGCCCATGAGTCCGAAGGTGATGGCGAGGCCATAGGAGACGAGGAGGAGAACGGATCCGGTGCTGAGTCCGTGGACGAGTGAGCTGTAGAAATCGAGCCTCTTCTGGGCTGCGTCAATTCTTTTTAAGGCGGAAACGGCCGCTTTTTTGATACCGGAATCTTCGGTTTCGGAACGAAGATCTTCGATGAAATCGCGGGCTCCGAAGGATGTTGATTCTCCAAGCTCTTTGACGGCTTGAAGTTGTTGTTCGGGGGAGCCGTGCTTCAGGCGGAGGATGTATAAGCCTTCCTGGAAAGCGGCGCTCACGTTCTCGTCTTTTTGCTGATCAATGCGCTCTTTGATGACTTCGATAAACTCGGCCTTCTGACGTTTTGCGAGCTTGAGGACCGAGTCGATGCGCTCTTGGGGATCGTCGGAGCTGAGGTCGAGGAAGTCGATGATGCGGCGGAGTTTTTTGCGGAGGTTCCGTGAGGCGCGGTTGATTGTTTCCTCGCCGTTGGGGGAGATGAGTTCACCCGTTAGGATTTTTTCGAGCATGTCACCACGCTTGAGGAAGGCTACTTCGCCATCTGGGGTTTCGCGGGTGACAACCTCGCCGACGCGCCAGCCTGCGACGGTGTCATTGATGATTTCATCACCGTGATCGTAAAGCGGGACTATTTTTTCCAGTTGTCCACCGCGTTCCGTCAGGATCAGATCGGAGAGGAGGCGGCGGGCTTCTTGTTCCTCCGCACCCGAGATGTTGATGAGCAGGACCATGAGAAGGCTTGTGCAGAGAGTTTTTGCGAAAGCTGTTAGATCCATGAGGAGTTCTAATAGAGCAGGCGAGATGCCAAGATCGGAAATAAGAGATAAAAAAATCCCCCGCTTCGGCGTAGCGAGCCAAAGCAGGGGTGGTCATAAGAGATCCACTATTCTTTTAGATTTAATGACCAGATTTCTATGAAAAGGTTACTTTTTAAAAGTGCCTTTGAGGAAGGGCTCACCGACGACGTTATCGAATGATTCAATGATGTCGAACTGACCTGTCTCAAGGGTTTCCCCGATGTAGACGTTCTTGGTCATGTGGTGGTTTTCCTGAGAGGTGACGGTGCCAGCAGGGCCATCGAACGAGATGCCGCCCTTGAGAGCTTCACGCACTTTGTCGACATCGAAGGAACCGGCTTTTTCAACTGCCTTTTTCCAAAGGTAGACTCCATTGTAGGAGAGGACCATGGGTGAGCAGGTGACGCGGTTTTCTTTGACTACTCCGGGAATGTCGCTCTTGGCGAGCCAGGCTTGGAAGCTGTCCTTGAATTTCTTGTTCGCGGGGGAATCGATGGACATGAAGTAGGTCCAGCAACCGAGATGGCCGACGAGACCCTTCGCGGGGAGGGCTCGGAATTCATCCTCGGAGATCGAGAAGGAAACGACGGGGCAATCTTCGGAAGTGAGAGCTGAAGCGGCGAACTCTTTGAAGAAGGGCACGTTGGCATCACCGTTGATGGTGTTGATAACGCAGGCATCTCCAGAGGCGCTGAACTTCTTGATGTCGGCAACGATTTGTTGGAAGTCGGAATGACCGAAGGGGGTGTAATTTCCAGCGGAGATTACTTTGCCAGATGAGTCCTTACGAAGACCGCCACCGATGTTCTCGACGGGGATTCCTTTGGAAAGGAGATATTCGAAGAGGACGAGGTTGGTGGTCTGCGGATAGACGTAGTCGGTTCCGATGAGATAGAACTTTTCCATTCCTTCTTTCAGAAGATAGTCAACGGCAGGGATAGCTTGCTGGTTGACCGCTTCTGCAGTGTAGAAGATGTTCGGTGACATTTCCTCGCCTTCGTATTGAACAGGGTAGAAGAGGAGGCCGTTGTTTTTCTCGTAAACTGGAAGGACTGATTTACGAGAGACGGAGGTCCAGCAGCCGAAGGTGACGGCCGTCTTTTCCTTCACGAGGAGCTCCTTGGCTTTCTCGGCGAAGAGGGGCCAGTCGGAAGCGCCATCGACAACGACGGGCTCGATCTTCTTTCCGAGAACACCGCCACTGGCATTGATCTCATCGAAGGTGAAGAGGAGGACGTCGCGGAGAGAGGTCTCCGAGATGGCCATGGTTCCGCTCAGGGAATGGAGGACGCCGACTTTTACGGTGTCTTCTGCTGAGGCGGAGAATCCGGACAGGAGGGCAGCTGCTCCGAGTGCGGAGCGTTTGATGATTGAATTCATGGTTTTAATTACCTGAGATACAAGGATTTGTTAGAAGCTGAAGGAGATGCCGGCATTGTAGGTGAGGAAGGAGTCCTCGGCATTTCCGACGACTCCGGAATCGGTGTCGTAGTAAGTGATGCCGAAGTTGAGGGCGCTCATTTCGTTGATGACGTAGCTGCCTTGAAGTCCGATGGATGCGTAGCCGTATCCGTCTTGAGCGGTGTGGAACTCACTGAGGGCGAATCCTACTGCGACGGGGACGGTGAGGCTGAATTTTTCATTGATATCAAATGAATGCTCTGCGCCGAGGACGAGGAAGCTGCCGTTGGATCCGCCACTAGCACCTGGGTCGAGGCGGTTGTGCCAGGTGAGGGACGGGCTGAGGAAGGTGTCGAGCGAGAGAGCGACGTCGAGGATCTCCTCGGTATCGCTAGCGTATTGCCAGGATTGATAGGTGGCGGAAACGGTGTAGATGTCCTTCGAGTAGGCGAAGCCGACCCAAGTATCTGTTTCTTGAGTGCGGAAGCTGCTTCCTGCTGGCTTATCATTTACGTCGAGCCAGAATCCAGTGCTGAAGGCCCAGTTGTCGTTGATCTTATAGTCAACGCTGAGACTGGGGTTAAAGAGGATGTCTTGATCGTCGCCTGCTCCCCAAACGTCAAAGCCATAGGAGATGAAGTGGGAGTTGGTGTCGAGGGAAAGCGAGGCTGAAAGATCGCCTGCTTGAGCGGTAGAAGCGGTGATGAGGCTTGCAGCGGAGAAGAGTCCAAGGGATGTCTTTTTGATGATGGTCATGATGTTATCGTTAGTTGATGTGCCCGTGCTTGTTTGTGACGGGCACGGCGGAGGGAGCACCAGTTGGGCCAAGTGGGTATGACCAAATCGACGAGGAGGCATGCATCCCGCTCATGGGTTGTGAGCGCTGTGAAAACAGAGAGTCTGTGAAATCGTAAGGCCTACGGAAGTAGGTGAGATAGTCACTTGAATACCGCACGATTACAAAGCCACTGCCGTGGCTTGATTCTTCGAACGCCTTTTCCGCAGGTGTGCTCCAGCGGCTAAGATTTGATGCTACTGCCGTGGCTAGCTCGCCGGGCGATGTGAGGTGACGCCGCCTTTCTCATTGGGCGATGGCGCTACTCTTGTGAGTTTTTTGAGTGGGCAAGAGAAGTGGATCGAGCGGCTCAATCCAGTGCGCGCTCTTGCTGCCAGCTTTTCATTCCGCCGGCGACGTTGGTGACTTTTTCGAAGCCATTATCGAGCATCCACATTCCGGCGCGGGCGCTGCGCATGCCGGCGGCGCAGAGGACGTAGTAGGTTTCTTCTTTCGGCAGATTGCTGGCGGCCTCCGGCCAGCCGCTGAGGGGGAGGAGTTGGCAGCCATCAATGTGGGCCATGAAGAACTCATCTTGTTCGCGGACATCGAGGAGGATGCCATCGAATCCGGAGTCTAAAATATTTTTAAGGTCTTGGGTGGAGATTTCGGGAAGGCCGTCGTTGTTCATATCGCAGGATTTTTCAGGGTAAGCTACGGGAGCGGTGATCGTGGGAGAGGATCCGCAGAGGGGGCAGGAAGGGTCGGGTTTGATTTTGATTTCGCGGAAGCTGGTATTGAGCGCGCGATAATGGACGAGTCTTCCGAGAGGAGGTGAGCCCAAACCTGCGAGGAGCTTAATTGCTTCCATCGCTTGCAGCGAACCGATGATTCCCGGGAGCACGCCCAGGACACCTCCTTCGCCTCATGTGGGCACCGCTCCTTCTGGCGGAGGCTCTGGAAGGAGACAGCGATAGCAGGGCCCCCCCAGATGGGGAGCGAAGACGGTTACTTGGCCCTCGAATTGGAAGATCGCGCCATGAATGAGGGGTTTTTTGAGGAAAAAAGCCGCGTCATTTGCGCAGAAGCGCGTGGGGAAATTATCGGATCCGTCGAGGATGAGGTCGTAGTCCTTGACGATAGCGAGACAGTTATGGGCGTTGAAGTAGCCGGAATGCTCGATTATTTCGACATGAGGGTTGATCGCAGCGACGCGGGAACGGGCGCTCTCTAGCTTGGGTGTTCCCACCCGGTCGCTATCATGCAGGATTTGGCGATGGAGATTCGAGAGGTCGACAATATCGGGATCGATGAGGCCTATTTTTCCGACACCCGCTGCCGCGAGATACATGAGAGAGGGGGAGCCGAGCCCTCCAGTTCCGATGCAGAGGACCGCAGAGTTTTTAAGTCGCTCCTGCCCTTCCTTTCCGAATTCCTGAAGAAGGGTTTGGCGGGAATAGCGAACTTGTTCTTCCGACGTCATCGTCATGGCGGAAGTTTGTGCTCTGGTGAGGTGGGTGTCAATCGGCTCGCTTGCCGAGAGCTAATTAAGGTGGTAGAGATTGGGAGTGAGAGTTGCTATCGTTGCACATCCTAATAAGCCTGAAGCTCTGGTTGCCATTTCGCGCGTTCGCCAAAGTTTGGTCGCACGAGATATTGAGGTCGTGCTCGAATTCGAGACAGCGGAACTTCTGGGGGAGAAAGGGATTAAGAAATTTTGGAAGGATGCGGACATGGTTATCTCCCTTGGTGGAGATGGAACATTGCTTCAGACTCTTCACAGAATCGGACCGACTGCGATTCCTATTGCCGGAGTCAATATTGGAACTCTTGGATTTCTTACGGCATGCACCGATGAGGAAATCGATCAACTGAGCAAGGTGATCGCGGTTGGAAAACAGGAGATCGTCGAGCGGGCGATGCTCAGGGTGGAGATGACGGAAGAGGGCGGAAAGTCCCACGAATTCATCGCGCTCAATGAAGCGGTCTTGATGCGTGGTGAGACGGGACGGTTGGTGTCGCTCGAAGCGCGGGTCGATGGGGATCTTTTAAACGAATATAACGCCGATGGTCTCCTGGTGGCGACACCGACGGGATCGACCGCATATTCGCTTGCGGCAGGAGGTCCTCTGATTGGGCCTCGCTCGGGGGTGTTTGTGATCACGCCGATCTGCCCTCATAGTATGAGCAATCGCTCTCTGGTCCTCAGCGATGATTCGGTGATTGAGCTGACCCCAACGGGGCGGACCGACGAGCCGATTCTCTTTTCGGCCGATGGTCGTGATATTTTACGAATCGATAAGGGAAGCATGGTGCGGGTGACAAAGCATCGGCAGTGCCTGAATTTGGTGCGACTTCCCGGGCACTCGTTTTACGACACGCTGAGGAAGAAGTTAAAGTGGTAGGGGACCCCGTTGGCTTGTCCTTCGTCGAATGATGGACGGACAGAGGCCTTTAATCGCGGATGCTCCGTGTTCAGCTCCGCGATAACTGCGAAACTGCCAAGAGACCCGTTCTTCGACGATGTTAAGGAGTTCGAAACAGATCGAGAGAGGTTGGATTTCTTCGTGTTCTTGTCCATCGGGTAATTTTTTGGGAAAGGTGCCTTGTCAATTCCGAGGGACGAGAGCTCGGAGCTCGTCATCGAGGGGGAGAGATTTGGCCAACACAGAAGTGGTTTCTGCGAATGTCTCATCAACTTCTTGAGGGGATTTAGCAAAGTAGTTGGCGTTTTTATTGTGCCAGAAATTTTGCGGGATAATGGAGAAATTCATAAGACGTGCAGGGATCGTGCGAACTTTGAAGTTGGCTGGATCGCGAGTCGCGCTAATATGCGGCATGAATAAAACTCTGATTACTCTCGTCCTGGGATCGATGCTTCACGCGGAATCGATCCCCATTCTCATTGGAACTGGTGCTGAAGGGATCTACCGCGCTGATCTTGACAGGGAAACAGGGAAGTTATCGCCGGTCCGTTTGGTTGGTGAGGAGCAGAATGCAGGATTTTTAGCCTTGAGTTCAGACAGCAAGGTCGTCGTTTCGACTGCCAAAGTGGAGAAACTGGGTGCCGTGGCTTCATGGAGGGTCACGAAGGATGGGGTCGAGTTGATCAATCGCTCGACCTACCAAGGCGGAGGACTCTGCCAAGTGAGTATCGATGCGACGAATCGGATGGTCATGGGGGCTGACTACGGCGGCGGCAAATTGGTTTCATTTCCCATCGATGAAAGTGGAAAGCTTGGAGCTAATGCCTCTCTCCACCAGCACGAGGTCATCGATCCTCGTCCGTCTCCACAAAACCTTCCTCGCGTGCATGCCACTTGGCCGGGACCGGAGAACAAATTCGCCTACGTGCCCGATCTCGGGATTGACCGGGTGAAGATCTACACGATGCATCCGGCCAAGGGAACTCTGACTCCGGTGGGCGCAGCTGTAAGCCCTCCTGGATCGGGTCCTCGGCACATGAAATTCTCGCTTGATGGGAAGCATGCCTATGTCCTGAACGAACTGACGCTTTCGGTGACCGTGTTTAAGCGTAATTCAAAAACCGGAGCCTTGACCGAGGTCCAGACCGTGAGTGTTTTCGAAAAGGGGAGTGAAAAGGATAAGATGAGCTGCTCGGAGATTCTTGTCTCGAAGGACGGCAAGTTTGTTTACACTGGAAATCGCGATCTCAAAGGCCCTGAGCGAGATTCTGTTTCAGCGCTTGCGGTGCAAGAAGATGGAACCTTGAAACATCTACAGACTGTTCCTTCCGGGGTTTGGATCGTTCGAAATATTGCCCTCAGTCCCGAGGGAGATTTCATTCTCGCGTCCGGCCAGAGATCGAATCAGGTGACCTCGATCAAAGTGGACCCTACGACTGGAAAAATGACTCCAACCGGTCATTCCACCCCGGTGCCAAAGGCGATGTGCGTGGTGTTTCCCTAGACGACGCATCCGTTCAACCAGTTCAAATCCTAAGGCGACCTGCGGGTCCTTCGATGCGGCGATCGCCGCGATCTGCTGGTCCGCCGGATTTGCTCCGACGGTATTTGACGAGGTTGATTTCGTAGGCTCTTGGACTGGTGGTCTGTTCGTTGTGGCCCTTTTGGGTGACGGGAGCGGCTTTCCATACGACCCTGTTGATGGCCAACTTCAAGAGGCTGATCTATACTCCGAGGAGGTTCTTCCGGGTGCACCGGTGGTCTTTAAAAACATGAACGTCAGTCCGAGCGAACCCCTTCAAGTAGACATTCACATTATCGGGAAAAACAAAGCTGCGCTGGCCCGCTACATGCCCGGAATTGATCCGGGCCGAGATTGAAGGAGTGAAGTGAACCAAAAGCTTACTTTTTCTTCTTTTCGCCCCGAAGCATGGCCTCGATGAAGCCATCGATATCGCCATCCATGACGGCCTGGATATTGCCGGTTTCGTGGCCAGTGCGGAGATCCTTTACCATTTGATAAGGTTGGAAAACGTAGGAGCGGATTTGGCTTCCCCAGCCGATTTCACCTTTTTCGGAATACTCACGGTCGGCCTCGGCCCTTTGTTTGTCTTCTTCGATCTGGTAAAGTTTGGCACGCAGGGTTTCCCACGCCATCTCGCGGTTCCGGAGCTGAGAGCGCTCTTGTGTGGAGCGGATCATGATCCCGGTAGGGAGGTGCTTCATAATGACCGCAGTCTCTACCTTGTTTACGTTTTGGCCTCCGGCTCCGCCCGAACGGGCGGTGGTGATCTCGACGTCTGAGTCGGGAATCTCGATCACGATGCTGTCATCGATTTCTGGGGTGACATCCAGTGAGGCAAATGAGGTGTGCCGTTTTCCTGCTGAGTCGAATGGCGAGATGCGCACAAGTCGATGGACTCCGCGCTCGGCTTTGAGATAGCCATAGGCATAGTCGCCCTCGATCTTGATCGAAGCGGAGGAAATCCCTGCTTCATCGGCTTCTTGATAATCGGTGGTGGTCACGGTGAATCCGCGATTTTCCGCCCAGCGCTGATACATTCGGAGAAGCATTCCGGCCCAGTCGCAAGCCTCCGCCCCGCCTGCTCCAGCTTGGATAATGACGTAAGCATTGCTGATATCCGAGGCACCATTGAGAAGGGTGATAACCTCGAATTTTTCGATGTCGGTGGCGAGCGTCGCGTGCCCGGCGTTGGCTTCCTTTGCGGAATCGAGGTCATCGAATTCTTTAGCGAGCTCGATGTTCGCGAGGAGGTTTTCGATATCTGACTCTAGTTTGAGGAAGGGAACTACCTTATCCTTCCGATTCTTTGTTTCGGAAAGGACCTTACGAGCCTTTTCCTGATCGTTCCAGAATTCGGGCTCGACTGCTGCTGCTTCAAGCTCCGCAAGCTCGGCTTCGAGAGTGGGAAGGTCAAAGATACCTCCTGAGTTCAGAGACCCGGTCCTGCAAGGACTGGGTGTCGACCGCCAGGAGGTCAGCGATAGATTCGTTTGCCATGTGAAAGAGGAGGTAGGGAGCGACCCGACCAGGGTCAATTGAATATTGAACAGCGAAGATCTTCGAACGAAGCTCCGCTCATATGGAACATGCCCGGGGGACCATCATTCGCCTTACCAAGCTCACGGAGACGAGTCTCATCGTGCACTGGCTGACGGAGAATGACGGGCTCATCAAAACAGTGGCCAGAGGGGCGCGACGGGCGAAGAGTTCTTTTGCCGGCCGCATAGATCTTTTTATCGAGGCCGAACTCGAGTGGACTCGGAGCAGCAGATCCGAACTTCATGCTCTTCGGGAGGTTAATGTCGTGGATTACCGGCAAGGATTGCGAAAAAGCTATCGAGATGCGGTGGTGGCGGCCTATTTTGGACAACTTTTAGAGCAAGTCCTGGAGCTCGACCACCCAGTTCCGGAGATGTTTGATCTTCTCCAACGTGGATTGGGTTATCTTTCAGATAATGGGGCGGATCGACGTAGTTTCTACCATTTCGAGAAGGAAGTAGCTCGATTACTTGGTTTGGGGCTTTCTTCGCAAGCCGCTCTATTACAGGCCTATGGAAAATTACCGTCTTCCCGCGATCACTGCCTTGATCTTATTCAATAAAAGTGTTTTAAAAACGCGGTAGAGCCTCAAAACTCTTACAAAAATCTATCCTGATTATGGAACTCGAAACGGCTAATTTTCTTCACATACTCGAAGATCGAGTGCGTACTTTGTTGGAGGAGGGGAAAGTTGACGAAGCCCGCCTCTCTGCTGATACTGCCGTCGAAAATGCCCGCTCCGTGGGGGGGGAGGGCGCCGACAGAAAGAAGGACCTCGCCCTTGCTCTGGAAGTGAAAGGGGACATGCATCGCTCTCTGAATGAGTGGGATAGTGCATGCACCGATTATCAGGAGGCGCTCGGTCTCCTGGGGGTGAATTTTAATTTTGACGAAGAGACCGGTCGTGTTGCGGCCAGTCTTGCGGGCATTCACGATAACGAAGGCCGGAGGATGGAAGCGAAATCACTTTACGAAAGATCGATCGCTTGTTTTGAGCGCATAGGTCCTTCAGCTCTTCTTGATGTGGCGAATTTGAGTAATAATCTAGCATTTATTTACGAGGCCGAAGACAACTTTGACCAAGCTGAGACCCTACTTCTTAAGGCTTTGCGGATCTCCCATGAGCATCGTGGTCCGGACGATGTCCTGACCGCGAGTATTTGTAACAACGTTGGGTCTCTCTATTTCAAAGCAGATTACGCCGAGCAGGCTCGAGAGATGCACATGTTGGCGCTTGAGACCCGCTCTAAGATTCTAGGTGAACGCCACCTTGATACCGCGCAGTCTCATGCCAACCTCGCGTTGGTGTTTGTGAAAAGCGAGGAGATGGATGCCGCCAAAGGTCATTTTGACCGCGCTATCGAAGCCTACGAGGGCAACCTTACCGAGGCCTCTGACGACTACAAAATCGTCGTGGAAAACTACTCGGACGTCCTGAACCTCATCGGGGAGGAAAAGGCGGCTAAGGCGCTTCAGGAGCGGGCCGCGAAGAAACTCAAATAGTTTTACGCGGCAATCGATTCTTCTTTGCCTACTCGGCGGTGACCCGGAAGAAATGTGTCTCTTCGGGGCCTTCGTAGCTGATCGTCAGAGTTATGAAGCTTGCGCCCAGTTGCGAAGGGCTGGTGGTTTGGCTCATATTGGTATCTAGCCAGGTGAGTAAATCGCTACTGCGCTGGGTAACGAAGGTGAGGCTTGGATCGTCGACCCGAATGTTTGCTTTGACCGCTTCCTCTTCTGCATCAACGGAAATGCTGGGAGCAGAAGTGCCCGATGTTGGATCACCACCAAAGAGATATTCCTGAATGTTGGACCAGCCGTCTCCGTCGTTGTCATCGGTCTGGGGATCACTTCCGATTCCAAATCCGGTAGCCCATGACGCGTAGGTTGAGGAGAGGGAAATGTAGGGGGTGAAATCTTGCGTTCGATCGACTTCCCCGACACCAATAGGGAGGAAAATATTAGGAGCGCCGAAGGTGGAACTTGAGGAGGAATCGTCGTATCCTGATTGACCGGTGCCACTGGCATTGTCGTTGATTCCGACAGAGGGAGAGGGGTCCGCTTCGAGTTCGAAGATTTCCTCGCTGCCGACGCTGATGTCTGAGATTACCCCTTCCCCAACAGGCCCGAAAACGAGGAGTCCGGCGCTATCAAAAAGTCGGAATTGAGTATTGTTCGAGTCGATATCGATGTCGTTGAAATTGACATTCAAGATGAGCGAGGAATCGACGAGGTTGATATTGCTCCAGCCCCAGCCTTCGGTGTCGAAGTTCACAGTTCGATTGAGGTCGGTATCCAAACCTCCTTGCGCGGTATTAAACTTGGTGAAGGTAAGGAGGGTTCCCGCCCGAACTGCAGACCAAGCAGCGTTGTTGGTGAGGGTTCCGAGGACTTCGGTGACGAATGCTCCGGAAGCATCGGGCTTTCCGATGTCAATCTTCCAACCGCGGAGATCGACGGTGCCGACTTCGCCATTTCCTACCACGGCGAGCTCAAACCAATCACCGCCGTTTCCAGCGATGCGTCCGAAGTGATTGTCTGCCGCGTTGGGGAGGCCGTCTTCATCGCTTGAGGCAGAGCCGCCATTGAGGAACTTAGTGCTGCTGACGGCATTGTATTCGTTGAGAACGACAGTTGGGATAGGGTTCACCACGTTGAGGCGGAAGGGATAAAAAGTGCGATTCAGGGTAGCGGCACCATCGTCAGCCTGAAGGATGATGTCGTAGGTGCCGATGTCAGCCACCGTGAGGGGGCGATTGTTTTGTATCGTGGCTGCTCCTCCGTTGTCGGTGAAGGTGAGAAATGAGGGCAGATCGATGATTGAAATTGTCACTGGCTGCCCTTCCGGATCAATCACGGTGATATTGCCCAAATAGCTGCCTTTGGTAGCGTAAAGTCCGGGAAGCATTCCAAAAATGGGGGGCGCATTCCCAGGGATGAAGGCTGCAAAGGATTGGGTCATTGTTCCATTGCTCCATTGGTTGGGGCTGCCGAAAGTCGAGGTAGCCCCGTCGTCGTATAGGCCAAAGAAAGGATCGACGTTTGCTAATGGGTTTTGCTCGAGCTTGTAGATCTCCGTGTCATTGACGCTGAGAAGATCATCGGGGATTTTGTTTGCATTCGAATCAATCGCTCCCACGGATTCCCCGCTGGGCCCATAAGTGAGATCGCCGCTGGGGGAATAGACGGTCACGCGGGTGTTATTCGAACCGATGGCAGGGACCGCAGGGTGGGTGCTGGCATCTTGGTCGATGAGGATCGGGTCATACATCCAGATATTGCTCCAGCTGTGACCGGTAGTTTGAAAATCAGCGGTGATGTTGAGTTTGGAAGAAAGGGTTTCGCTGAAGGTTAAGATGGTGCCTACCGGTATCTCGGAAAGGGCGATGCTTTGGGAAAGCTTCAGGACGCGGGTGCTATCATCACTGGTGATTTCGATTCTGACCCCTCGAATGTCCATGGAGGCTTCTCCATCTGAGCCGACAAGAACGAACTCAATCCATTCACCACCATTTCCTTCAATCTGTCCGAAATAGGTGTCGGTAGGGGCGCCCTCGTCTCCCAGGGCTATTCCGTCGAGAGTTGATAGGGGGCCAACGGCATTATATTCGTTGAGAATTATGGGACTTGTTTGAGGAAGAATATACAGGCTGAAGACCTGGGTGTTGGGAGTGGTGACTCCTGAATCATCCTGAGCCCGTAGTTCGAAGGTGTGAGATCCGATTTCGGCTTCAGTGGGGGTGCCTGAAAGTTGAATGATCCCGCTTCCTTGATCGACTAGGGTGAGCCAGTCGGGTTTGGAAAGGACGGTGACGGTGATGGTGTCGGCGGGATTGGGATCTATGGCGACGGCAAGGAACTCCGAGGTGTTGAGATTCCGTTCGACGGGCCAGTAGATATCGAAGGGGGCAAAATATTGTGGAGCGACCGCTCCTGGAACTGGCGCTGCTGTTCCGGGTGAGCCGATGTCGCTAGGGCTTAAGATGCTATCATCTGCGCCGTAGAGGCCTTTCTGGCTGAGGCCGCCTGGGACAGGAGAGCCATCGTCGAAAAATTCAAAGGAAGCCCCGGCGGTTGAGCTTGGGTAGGCGAAGGAATCGCTGAGGGCGCCATTTGGCAAATAAACGAAGAGGGAGTCACCTCCGCCTCCGAGTCCGGCGAAGCCCCCCATTTCGGTTTCATGGAAGATTTTCACGGTATTGGGAATTCTCCATGATGCGCGGAAAGGGGCAATGGAACCACTGGTTTCATCCAAGATGATGACCGTTTCTCCAGCTTGAATGGTGTAGGCGGGGAAGGTTTGTTGGCCGGCGAGATTACTTGAGTCGTCCCAGCTGTAGCTACCAAGGTTCACTGCGCTTGCGCCCTTATTAGTGAGTTCCCACCAGTCTCCGTCGACAGAGTTATTGGAGTGTCGGCTGGAAGGCATCACTTCCGTGATCACAAGATTCGCGGAAGCAGCTAGGGGGAGGAGTGCAAGAAGGAGGGCTTTCATGAAGTGAAAAAATCTTTACGAAACTAGCACAAATCTTGGAAGTTCGAAAGAAATTCAGTTTGGGTTGGCTCTTACGTAAGGAGAAGATTGCCCCATGGCAGTTAATTTAACCCTACCCGGAACAGAGATTTTTTTTGGCCTTGGTGAAGTGGCTCCAGGAAACGGAGTCAGAAGCTTGTTGATGAATTGAGCGGGTCTTTTAGGGGGCGACACCCCTGAAATGAAACCAAATGAGTCGACGAAAAAGAAGGCACCTTGAGTGCCTAATTCAAAGCCCGCGTCGCCAGGGATGCGATGGCGAACCAGAAGGCGATTCAACAAATCGCCAAAGATAACGACATTGCCCCGACGCAAGTCAGCATCTACGAACCCGAAATCACGACTGCAGAGAGATGAGCATTATCGAAATACTGGAGATGGCTGGATATTCTGCAGCGGATTTATTCAAACGCGGCACGTCAATAGGTGATGATTATGATTTTTTTTGAGAAAAAATTGGCGATCGTAATAATCTCTTCCTCCTCTCGTATGAATAAATATGACGATATTAAGAAGGGTCTGGAGAAATCTAACTCGATTTACCTACGAAAAATTCGTGTTTCGATCATCGCGTGGTGTTGTGTTTTCCTGTCTTTTAATTTCCTTCTTTTCTTTCGTTCCGTGTGTCAGGGCCACAGAGACGCTTAATATTCTACTTCTCGGGCAATCGAATATGAAGGGGACATTGGGTTCCAATATCACCGTTCCGATGTCAACCGATCTGAGGAATGGCAGGGGTAGCAGGCTCGCGAGAACATGGCTCACTTGGTATGGGAAGCCAGGGGACTCAAATCAAACTCATTTGCACATTGTCAGGCCCTCGTCTTATTCGATGGGTCTCTGGGGGCCCGAGGTTTTCGGGGGCTGGACTCTGGCCAATCCCGACTATGATGTCGTCATGACGAAAGCTAGTTTTGACGGGGTTACCCTCAATGCCTTCATGCCCGGGAATTCTGGATGGAATCAGATCGTGGACAATTACGCGATTACTCAGGCAGAGGCAGCGCTTGAGGGGCTTGCCCCGATTGGCGAGGTTGACGTCCTGTGGTGGGGTCAAGGGGAAGCTGGAATTACCCCCCCCGGAAATTACTATAATGAACTCACGACCCTTATTGAGGATCTGAAGGTCCAGTTCTCAAGTCCGAATATGAAGGTGGTATTCATGGGTTTGGGGAGAGGTTCCTCAGCAACCGCCGAGGCGGATATTGCTTTCAAGGACTATGTTGCTGCGCACCCAGCCACCACACTTTATGTCAGTGGGCAGGAGCTTGATTTACGAATGGATCATGTCGTGGAGTTTCCAAGTGAGAGTTCGGCAGGGCCGCATTACTCGGCGATCGGGATGCAGCGTTTGGGAGTGAGGATGGCGAGCGCGACTCTAGCGCTGGTTGCGCCGGAGGATGACATCGACGGTGACGGGCTTACCGCCGCCCTTGAGTTTCAAGCAGGCACCGATCCATCTAAAGCCAATACTGATGGTGATCAGTTTGATGATGGGATTGAGTATCATGCCGGTGGAGACCCGTTGCATGATGATACGCAGACCTTCTCTGCAATATTAAGTAGTGCTGCGAGTTACGATCTCTATAGCTCTTCCCAAGTGCAGGCACTCCATGTGGATGCACCCCTGCTGGCGAAGGACCCCGTGACGGGGAAGTTCCGGATGACCATCAAGGTTCAGAAAAGCACCGATTTGAGCACCTTCAGACCGCTACCATTCTCCCTGGAGCAAACCATCATCAATCCAGCTGGCGAACTGGAGTTCGGATTTACATCGCCGGAGAATGCTACGTTCTTCCGACTAGACGTGGAATAGATTTTTGATGTTTCCTGAAGCGTAAGTAAGTCAAAATATTTTTTATTACTAATATTAGTGACTTGCCTGTAGTTAGTCGGAGGACGAAGTTTTCTCTTACGTCGCCGACGCTAATTCTGATCCTTTTAGTTGAGCCGGGCGGTATTTTAGAGATGCTGCTCGCAGATGCTCCCCCAGGAAATAATTCGACGGAAGCGGGATGGAGAAATCCTCTCGACGGAAGAGATTCTCTTTTTTTCCAAGGGAATCGGAGACGGTTCGATCTCGGAAGGGCAGATCGCGGCTTTTGCGATGGCGGTTTATTTTAAAGGGATGACGTTGGAGGAACGAGTTACGCTGACCGAGGGAATGCGCGATTCGGGGGAAGTGCTCGAGTGGAGGGGGCTGGATGGCCCGGTGATCGATAAGCATTCCACCGGGGGAGTGGGCGACAATGTTTCTTTAATATTGGGTCCATTGGTGGCCGCTTGTGGTGGTTATGTTCCCATGATTTCGGGGCGGGGCTTGGGTCATACGGGTGGGACTCTCGACAAGCTCGATAGTATTCCTGGCTATGAGACGATGCCGAGTAATCCACTTTTCCGTGAGGTGGTCCAAGGCTGCGGAGTGGCCATCATTGGACAAACGGGTGACCTCGCTCCAGCGGACAAGAGGTTTTATGCGACCCGGGATATCACAGCGACGGTGGAGTCGCTTGATCTCATTACGGCTTCCATTTTATCGAAGAAGCTAGCGGCAGGGCTTGATGCGCTCGTGATGGATGTCAAGACGGGGAGTGGCGCCTTTATGAAGGAGTATGCGGATGCGCGGGCTCTCGCTAAAAGTATCGTTGGAGTGGCGAATGGAGCGGGAGTGAAGACGAGCGCACTGGTCACTGATATGAACGAACCTCTCGCTGGGAGTGCCGGAAATGCACTCGAAGTGCTCGATGCCGTGACCTTTTTAAGAGGCGAGGGAGATCGCTCCCGACTCGAAACGGTGGTGATGAGTCTTTCTGCCGAGCTCCTTGTTTTAGGGGGGCTGGCTGAGAATCGCGATGAGGCGAAACGAAATCTCAAATCAGCGCTCGATACCGGTAAGGCTGCGGAAGCCTTTGGCCGGATGGTGACTGGCTTGGGCGGCCCCTCTGATTTTGTGGAGCGTCCGATGGAGTATCTTCCGGTCGCGGAGCTTCAGGCGGAAGTTGCCACTGAGACCGGCGGATGGGTCTCACGGATCGATACTCGTGAACTCGGTGTGGCGGTGCTTGAACTAGGAGGAGGAAGACGCCGGGCCGAAGATGGAATCGATTATTCGGTCGGGATTTCAGGCGTCGTTGAACTGGGGCAGCATCTCGAAAAGGGAGATGCCCTTTGTCGGGTTCATGCGAAGACCGAAGACGATCTCGCAAGGGCGCGGAAGAGAATTAGCGACGCCATTTCTCTGAGTACTGATCAAGCAGCGGGCCAACCCGTCGTCTACGAAAAGGTTGGCGCCGACGACGTTTAGGCGAAGCCTAGCGTGCTTGCAAAATCCGGTCGGTTTCGAGGCCGGTGAGCTTCTTGAGTCCCTTGATCAGTCGGGCGAGGATGAATCCTCCGATGATGAGAAGGGGGCCGCCGATGGCGAGGAAGCCCCACTTCGTAATGCGACCGACTTCTTTATTGTAGAGCTGCTCCCAATCGGCAGCGGCTGGATCGAGCCCGCTGAGGAACCAATGGGCGAGTCCGAGGTTCATCACGGCAGAGAGACAGAAGGATCCGAAGAAGAGAAGAGTGGAAGACCAGAGGAGCTGCTTGAGTTCCGTCTTTTTTTCATTGGCGGCAATCGCTTTGTTGATGCGCGAGTGGTCGAAGAGGCCTTCGTTGTAGATGAAGGCATTAAAGAGCGGGCTCTTGCGATTGTGCGTGAGCAGGAAAAGGGATCCTAGGATCAAGGGCTGGATTGCTTCTTTGATTCCGAAGAGGATCGGAGCCTTGGCCCGGATCGCGGGATCAGCATTCGAGTAGAGGTAGATCGTGATGACGCCGGTGAGAAGGACGTTGCCTACGCCGACAGCGGAGAAGACGTTGACCTTCTTTTTGACGATAAAATGCCAGATGCCGTAGGCGAGGGGAATGGCGAGGGCCAGAGCCATCGCCACGTAGGGTCCGAGATGCCAGAACTTGCCTTCGTTGGCGCTGCATTTCTCCAGGATAAGAACAGGGAGGATGACATTGACGATGATGTCAATGAGCGGGTTGTCCTGCTGTTTTGGAGCGGACTTAGGGGCGGTTTTCTGTTCTTCAGACATGGCGATAAAAGCGTAAATAAAAGGCCCGCCAAGTGAGGCGGGCCTTTGTTGGAATTTCAGGAGCCGGTTAGGCTTTGTAGATCGTGTTTCCGGTGGAGCGGAGCTCGTCGCAAGCCTGCTTCATGCGGTCGCAAAGAGACTGCTCGGCTTTCTTGAGGTAGCTGCGTGGGTCGTAGCACTTCTTGTTTCCGACTTCGCCGTCGATCTTAAGCATGCCTTCGATGTTCTCAGCCATGTGAGTCACGATGGGACGGGAGAACGCGTATTGCGTGTCGGTATCGATGTTCATCTTCACGACGCCGTAGTCGAGCGTCTCCTGGAGGTCATCGGAAGAAGTTCCGGAACCACCGTGGAAGACGAGGTCCATTTCTGCTTCCGGGCCATACTTATCGGTGACGACTTTTTGACCGTCGCGGAGGATGGTGGGCTTGAGCTTCACTGAACCGGGCTTGTAGGCGCCGTGAACGTTTCCGAAGGTCGCAGCAAACATGAAGCGGCCGATTGGGTTGAGCGTTTCGTATACCTGCATCATGTCCTCGGGAGAGGTGTAGAGCTTCTCGGCAGGGAGGCCGGAGGTGTCGTGACCATCTTCTTCTCCACCGACACAGCCGGCTTCGATTTCGAGGATGATGTCGAGTTCGACACATTCCTTAAGGAGTTCTGTCGAGATTTTCATGTTCTCATCGAGTTCCACTACGGAGCCATCGAACATGTGGGATTGGAAAAGGGGGCCTTTGCCCTCGGCGATGCGCTTGCGGGAAGCGTCAAGAAGGGGACGGAGGAAAGAGTCGACCTTGTCAGGGTGGCAGTGATCGGTGTGGAGGCCGACGAGGATGTCATATTTCTCAGCGAGAGTGTGGACGGCCTCAGCAAGGACGATGGCGCCAAAGGCGGCGTCATTCACACTTGTTCCGGAAGCGAACTGACCGCCACCGGTGGAAACCTGGATAATGCCATCGGAATTGGACTCGGCGAATGCTTTGAGCGCGCCACTCGCAGTGGTCAGTGAGGTGATGTTGATGGCGGGATATGCATAGCCTCCTTGTTGGGCGGCATCGAGCATCTGCTTGTATTGTTCTGGGGTCGCGACTGGCATGACTGCGGGAGGATTAGACTAGTTGTTAGCGAGAAGCAAGAACCGCTTGGAGACAGAAAAAGCTCCCAATTCCGCGAGGAAAAAGGAGCTTTTGAAATCTCGGAGTCCTTGGACTAGTTCGCTGAGGCGCTGTATTTCCCACTTGGGATCCCGTTTACGGCAGCGATAATATCTTTGGCAGAGGCCGAACCGGTGACTACTGCGGAATCAGGCATGGAGACATTTGCTCCGGAAACGCCATCTACTTTGGCAAGTGCAGCCTGCACTTGCTTCACGCATCCGACGCCTCATGTCATTCCTGACACTTTGATCGATACGGTCTGCATTTCTCCGGAAGGAGCGGCAGTGCCGTCAGCCTGCTCTTTCGGATTACAAGCAACGAGGGTCAGGGCGATGCCTGCAATCCCGCTAAGGAGGAGTTGGGTCATTTTCATAATTTGATGGGTCGACGGCCAATAAATTTGGACGTGCCTCATGATACCGCTTTACGAATTGAAAGCGATGAAGTTTTTGTTGTCAGACGAGGTGAGATGGCATCTTCTGAAGGGAGATGAGAAGTAATTATCTTTCCATAGGACTCCTCTCGATGCTTCTTGGCTCGTGCAAACAGGAAGATGATCAAGCTGTTGCGCTCGCCGATCTCCAAGCGCAGATGGAGGAAATGCAGAAAGGGAATGAGTATTCTCCCCTTGTTGAAGAACCGTTAGAGGAAGAAGAAAAAGAGGAGGAAAGCGAACTTCCAAAAATCTCAGAGAGCGAATTTTCGGATCTGAAAATTGAGAACAAGGTCCTTCGGGGAAGCGTTGATCGCTCAACGGAGACTTTGAAAAAATCGGAGAGTAAGATTGAAGAACTTGAGAAAACTCTGGAAGATCTGCAAAAGGAATTTGAGGAATATCGTAAAAAATATCTCTTAAAGATTCGGGCGAAAGCTGAGGGGATGAAGCTCGCGACGTTGGAAATCCCTTCAGGGAAAATCTATAAGGATGTTGTGATTAGTGAGGTCACCGAATTACGAATCAAACTGAGGCACGCTGGTGGAGCTGCCAGTCTTAATGTCGACACGGCCCCAAGCGAGTGGGTGAAAAAATATGCTTTGGTCTCAAAGGAGCCTTTAGTTCCCGAGCCGTTTACCTCCCGGAACGCTGACGGATCGGAAAAGGCCGAAATGGACGCGGCGGATGCCATCGCCATCATTACCGGGGACAAGGGTGTGGGTACAGGGTTCTTTGTTGAGGAAAAGGGGGGCTATTACCTTTACACCGCAGCACATGTGCTGAGCGGAAATGAGCAACTGGAAGTGACGACTTCTGATGGGAGGAAATTTAAGAGCTTTGGTCGACTCGAGATCGCTGAGGGCGAGGACCTTGTGCGCTTGGCTATCGGGGTGGTCCCCAAGCATGCCCTGGAACTTCCGCTGTCGGGCCAGGTGCAGGATGGGGCGGGAATTACAGCCTTTGGAAATTCTGGAGGAGGAGTGGTCAATCAAGCAGAGGGAACGGTGAATGGAATTGGCGATAGTTCTTTCGAAGTGACGGCCGAAATCATTCAGGGGAATAGCGGTGGAGCGATCGTCGAGAGAGACACTTCAGTGGCATTGGGCGTGGTGACCCATGCCATTGCGGCACGAACAGATGTCTGGGCGCAATCAACTCGTTTCACAAAGGTCCGACGCTTTGCGGCTCGTCTTGATCGGCCCATTGAATGGAAAACGACGACGGTCTTCGATTTTTTGAAGGAACCTAAGGCGATCGAAGAAATAGATCGAGTGACTCGCTTGATCTTTGCGTTGTCGATGCTGCAGCCCTCAGGTAGCGGACTTCGGCTGAATACCCCCGTCGGCGAAGGGGTCACAGCCATGGATATCTTTCGAGAAAATAGCAATATGCGAGCGGTGCAAGATCTCTTGAAAATGAATGAGGAGCTAGGGGAGCGGAAGATTGGGCTCAGCAAGACTGATCTCAAAAAGCAGTATTCCAGCTACTATCGCGATATTCTTTCCGGATCTAAAGCTCAGTCCTACCGATTTCAAAACCTCACGATGAGTTCTTTCCACAAGAAGAGGTCCCAAGAGTCACTGATGTGGCGCGCCAAGGCCGAGAAGGCCCTGGCTGCGAGAGTTGTTTCGATGCGTTAGATGAGGGCATTATCAGGTAACTTTGGGGTGTTTGGCCAATAGCGTCTAAAAAACCCTCAAAGGAACCAAATCCTGTGGGCTTGATAAATGAGATAGAATTTGACCCACTTTCGGCGATGGAAGAGGAAGGTTATTCCCGAAAGTCCCAGAAGAAACACTCCTGATGGCTCGGGAACCGTTGCGACAGCCCGCACTTGGTAAGCTGAGAGAATGGGATCAGTGATGTTTCCAACTATGATGTTTTGAGTTGCTCCATCAGCAACAAAGGTCCCAAGAACCGATGAACGCATGAAGGATCGGACCTAATAACAACGCCATCACCGCTAAAGTTTTTCTCACGCTTCGCGCAACAAGCCCGGGTATCGCCAACAGCGATGATTTTGATTCAATAGGTATCCTCTGGGGTCAGACCTATGATGTGGAAGTTTGCACCTCCACGTCCTGGGCATCGACCACGAGGGTCTGACCTTCCGCTACCAAGGCCGTCAGTTCCGGCTCACCAATGTGCGCGGGAAGGTCGTCAAAGGGGTTCTGGCTTAGGAGACTGTCTCAAAAATTCCGGACGGCTGTTGAGATCATATTTCTACTACCAGGAAAGTGTTTTTTGGGTTGATCGTTGAGGGCATGGTAGATTCGTTCGGTCTTCAAGAAGATGGTTAGGGAAATAAAAAAAGCTCCCGCAGGATTTTCCTGGGGAGCTTTGAGTGATTGAATGAGTGATCTGTCTAACGTCGGCGGCGCAAGAGCGCGAGGCCAGCGAGGCTGAGAAGTCCCAGCGAAGTCGGCTCGGGGATGCTGTTATTCATGATGTTTTGAATGGCGGCTCCGTCGAGAGCTTCGTCCCAAATGGTGACGTCATCAATGTTGCCATCGAAGAAGAAGTTGTTTCCGTCATCCTGTCCGGATCCGATGTGGAGGTTTTCGGATTCGACCGTGCCGTTGGGTGAATACTGGGTAGGTCCAGATTGGGGAACGTTGTCAGAAGCTGAGAGCGCTCCGTCGATCCAAAGGCTCTTGGTGTCGGTTGTCGCATCATAGGTGATGGCAAGGTGACTCCAAGCGCTGGTAGAGACAGCTCCTCCCGGCAAAGTATCCCAACCGTTATCGCTGTCTCCGGTCCAGAAATCCCAATTTCCGGCATTATTGTTATAGAGGATATAGCCGTGAGTGAGTGGGCCGGCGACGTCGTCTCGGCTCGTGAGGGGAGAGGCAAATCCGCCGGTGCTGCCAGCATTGGCCCAAAGCGTCACGGTAAAGCTGCCAGGATTGAGAGCGGAGCTAAAGGGGACATCAATGTGACCGTTATCAGGGAAGTTTGCGGAGCTTCCGGTGGAGCCATTGGCGCCGCTTTGGCCGAAGTTGACCGTTCCGCCGACGATAGAGCCGTCGTGGCCATTGCCGCTGGCATCGGATGCGTCGGTGTCGAGGGGATACCATGCCACCATTGCTCCCATTGAAAGAGATGGAATGGCCAGGCTTAATGTCGAAATGACAAGGAGTTGGTTTTTCATAATACTATGTGTTGATTAGCGCTATTTGGTTGGTGATTGATGTTTTTTTGGTGAGGTCGCTCAAGTTTGGATTAGAGTCGTGTGACGCGGTAGAAGATCTTTGTTGCTCCGGGAGGAACGACGGTGTCGGTGAAGTTCGTCGAATTCCCGTCGCTATCATGGTCATCGGTAAGCTCAAACCAACTTTCAAGATCGGTGGAGCGTTCGATGACATATACTGCACCGTTGAGAGAGTTGAAGGTAATGGTGACATTGCCATTTGCCGGGTCAAGGGCGAGGGCGGTGATCTCAGGAGACTGTGAAACGCCGGCGAAGCCTGCAATGCCATTGGCCATGATCGAGGCGATGTCTTCCTCGGATAGAGCGACCCGGAAGAGGCCAACGTCGTCGATCTTACCATCAAACCAGAAGTTGTTTCCATCATCCTGACCTGCACCAATGTGCAGATCTTCGCTTTCGAGTGTGCCGTTGGGGGAATACTGGGTGGGTCCTGATTGGGGGACGTCGTCAGAAGCCGAGAGCACTCCGTCGATCCAAAGACTCTTGGTGTCGGTTCCAGCATCATAGGTGATGGCAAGGTGGCTCCAGGTGCTGAGAGTGACCGCATCTCCCGGCAAAGTATCCCAACCGTTATCGCTGTCTCCGGTCCAGAAATTCCAGTTTCCGCCGTTGTCGTTATAGATGATGTATCCGTGAGTGAGTGGACCAGCGACATCGTCCCGGCTGGTGATGGGCGAAGCAAAACCGTCCGTGGTGTCGGCATTGGCCCAAAGAGTGATGGAAAAGCTCTCGGGGTTCAAAGCGGAATCAAAAGGGACATCGATTCGCGTGGAACCATCGAAGTCGAGTGAGCCGCTGGTCGCGCCATTTGCACCGGCGCTGGCGATGGGGCTTCCAACAACCGTGCCATCGAAGCCATTACCGCTGGCGTCGGTGCCATCGATATCGAGAGGCCACCAGGCGACGAGTATTTCGCTGAAAGGAGCTTCGGCATTCACCACGACAATGATGGCGGGGTTGATCGGGTCATCGGTATTAATCGTCAGGGTGACGCTGAAAGCACCTTCCAGGCCCAAGGCATCAAAAGAAATGTCGATGTCGTCGGTTCCGCCATTGGCAGCGATGGTGCTTGGAATTGAGGTGAAATCAAAGTGATCGGTATCTCCAACGATATCGACGCCGGAGACCTGCAGAGGACGCGTGGCCCCGTCGTTGGTGAGGGTGATCGTTCCGGTGGTGTTTTCGCCCAGATCGACGGTGGCGTCCGTGACGAGCATGGGATCGTGAATGCTTCCCTCTACCGTGATGGTGCGGACGGGGTTCAGCGAGTCGTTGCTGGTAATTTCAAGATCTGCGGAGAACGCCCCGTTGGCCCCTAATGGATCGAAGTTGATGACGAGATTATCACTGCCTCCCGGTGCAATTACGCCGGGCAGAGTTGTGACGGAAAAATTGGCATCGCCGTTAAAGGTCGCCGCGGACACGGTGAGACTTTGAGTCTGCCCGTTGTTTGTAATGGGGGCATTGAAGCTCTGAATTGTTCCGTCGAGAGCCAGGTCGAGAGGGTTGGGCCCTGAGAGGGTAGGATCGGGAAGCCCGCTGCTGATACCATTGGCCATGATGCTCTGAATGGTGGCTTGGTCGAGGGCTTCGTTCCAGACGCCGACATCGTCGATGAGGCCATCGAAGTAGAAATTGAGACCGTTGTCTTGTCCGGCCCCGATATGGAGGTTTTCCATCTCAACGGTTCCGTTTAGCGCATATTGCGTTGGACCGGATTGTGGCACGTTATCGGTTGCCGAGGAGACGCCATCGATCCAGAGGGTCTTGGTGTCGGTGCCGGCGTCATAAGTGATCGCGAGGTGGGTCCAGGTGCTGATCGTAACCGCGTCGCCAACCAAACCATCCCAGCCAGGATCCCCGTCTCCGGTCCAGAAATCCCAATTTCCGGCGTTATTGTTATAGAGGATATAACCGTGGGTTAATTGACCAGGGGCATCATCGCGGCTTGTGATGGGTGAGGAAAATCCCCCAGTGCTGGCGGCATTGGCCCAGAGGGCGACGGTGAAGCTCTCGCCATTGAGAGCCGCATCGAAGGGGACATCGATGTGGCCATTGTCGGGAAAGGCGGCCGCCGTGCCGGTATTGGCATTGGCTCCGGTTTGTCCGAAATTAACGTTGCCATCAACGACGGTGCCGTTGTGGCTATTACCTGTGGAATCGCTGGCATCTGTATCGAGTGGCCAGTGGGCGATGAGATCAGCCTGGACACTGGATGCAGCTAGGCAGCTCAGGAGAAGGGTGTGGAGATATTTCATTATATCGGAAATGAGTAATTTTAGATTTTTTACTATTTTTGATGGAGTAAGATCAATCCTTAAAGTGAAATTATTTCCGCTCGAATGCGGATAAACCATTTCTCTGAAGGAGCAGAGGGCGAAAGGGAGTATTCGATCCGCTCAATGCCACCGCCGGGATAGGTGGCTTGTCGATTTTCGAGGAAGGGACTTGTATCGCTCCAGGTTGAGAGATCGGTGGATGATTCGATAATCAAATTGACGTCGTCTATTCCAATCGGGCGTTGGAAAATGAGTGAGTCTGTAGTCAATGTCATGATTCCTCCGTCGCCGAGCGCGTAATCGATGAGGTCGGGTACGCCGTTTTGGTTGGCATCGCCATTCGGGTTACCGCTGAAGGTGGTGGCGTCGGTTTCGTCAGGATTGCCGCCGTTTTCCGCGCTGGGACGCCAATTGGAGGCCAGGCTGGAATCGGGGTTTAAAAAAGGATTGATTAGGATCAGGCTGGGTCCGTTTCCGTCGGATTCCAGTGGCCACGGTGAATCGTCTTCGTAACGGAATTCCTTGATTGTTCCGCTGGAAGCGTCTTCGAGCTTCAGGGTCTCTCCACCATTTGAAAGAGCGGTGCCATTGGCGAAGTCGCGAGAATCGATCACGATGTAATTCCCGGGAGCAAGTGTTGTGCCAGCAGGAAAGGTGTAATTAATGCCACTAGTGAATGCAATTCCTTCCAGGTTGAGGGTCACGCTGTCGCTTATGTTGAAGAGTTCGATGAATTCGAGGCCCGAACCATCGGCCGGGTGATACATGATTTCGCTAATGACGAGAAACTGCTGGGCGTCGCTGGGCATGTTCGGAGTGGTGGTCTGGGCAACCATGGTGCCGGAGGCGTCAGACAAGGTGAGTGTCTCGGAGAAGTTGGAGAGGTGGCCCTGGTAGTGCCCGACGACAATATTTCCTTCACCTCCGGTCGGGCTGGGACTGCGCGAGCGGAAGTTACGAACATTCGGTGAGAGGTAGATACTGCCGTTTCCGGGAATGACCGTTCCGGGAGGGAGTGTGAAATCGACTCCTCCGCTGACAGTCCAAGAGGACATATCGACGGCATAGTTATTTGGGTTGGTGAGCTCAATGAACTCTTCATCTTGGTTGCCAGAGGCGGGATTGGTCTCGATCTGATTGAAATTAACGAGAGCGTTCGAAGGCTGTGAGTCTGGAATGAGGCCCGAGCCAGCCGGACCATAGGTGTCGAAGAGAGCGATCCGCCGGTTGGGCAGAGAGGTGTTGATCACGCCATTGTATCCATTGTTAAAATTGGTGATTCCAGCTCCGGACCAGAGAGCTTGATCGACGATGACATCATTTGCGATGGTGTTTCGAAATCCTCCGAGGAGGTTTTCAAAGTATCCTCCGGAAGCACCCGGTTGATCAATTAACCCGGGTTCACAAATAAGATCGCTGCTGCGTGATGACTGGTTGATGATCTGAATGGAGAGGATATTGGTGCCCGCATTGAGAGTCACTCCGGCGAGTGGGAAGTCGACGAAATTGACGGCGAGGGAATCGGAGTGAGAGCTGGCGGTGGAATTGTATGCTACGGTGCCTGTGATGTTTTGCTGTTCAACCAGAGAGCCATTTAGATAGGCCGCAAATCCATCATCGTAGCGCATGCGTAGGATGAGGTTTTGGAATTGCGCAGGATCGACCACTTCAAAGTGGTAGCGCAAATAAATGGAAGTCGCGCCAGTAACGCTGTCGGTGGGTCTGACGACTGTTTCGAGCAAGTCGACATAGTCGCCCGGGCTGTTTTCGTATCCGAAGGCCGACTTTCCGGTGGGCCATGCTGAGTCATCGAAGGTGGTGGTAAACCAGGTGGATTCGAGAGAGTTGTCGACTGGGACAAAGTAGCTCGCGGAGGCTCCTTCCGCGAGGATGGTCGTCGATGGTCCGGCCTCGGGGATCGCGAGGTATTGGTCCATCAAGGTGCGCACGCGGCGCATGTACATTTGTCGCGTCACCGGGTTGTCAAGGATGGCGGCGTGGAGGTGGTTTTGCCAATTTGGGTTTGGATTTCCGCCTTGAAGTTCTTGTGTATGGCGCGCGTCGCCATAGAGCGGGCTGGCCCAGTTTTCTGTGGTGTTTTTTTTCCCGGTGGGTAGGCCCTGGTCGCCATCCCAGGCAATGCGGAACCATTCCTCACGATCGAGGTCGTGGTAGACGTAGTAGTTTTTTGTCAGTTGGTCGTGATTAAAGGGAACACACATCGCCGCCATCACGTTGATGTAGTTCGGCAGATTGACTTCGTCCGCGACGTAGTCGAAGCGATCTGGATTGGCGATGTTGATGTTGGCAGTGAGATCGCTGAGATCGGTGTAAGGCTCGGTTTTGCGGAGAACTTTGCGATAGAGGCTGGAATTCACGGTTGGCGAAAGGGTCGCAGGAACGTTGATTCCTTTATACATCGATCCGGCGGCATCGATGCCGCGGCGAGTGAGGAAATCTTCATCGACCTGCTCGACGAAGGTGAAGAGGCCGACGTTGCTTCCGTTGCGGCGAATCCAGAGGTAGCGAGTGTCCGGAGCGAGGGCGCCAGCTTCGTTGAGGAAAGCGAAGATGGAGTTTTCGCGAACGTAGGAATCGCGATAGTGCGAGTTGACGTTGATCTCTTCCACGCGGGGAAGGTTGGGATCCCATTTGAAATGCCCTCCGCGATAGAAGTCGAATTTGTATTTGTGTTTCGGCCAGTTGGCGGTGCTTTGGCCACGGATGCGACAGAAAATATTATCGTAGAATTGCCCTTCGAAATAGAGCGAACCCCGGGTGCCGCCCCGGGTGTCGGCTGCTCCGGGGTTTTCCACGAACCAGTGCATCACCGGCTGATCGACGGAGATAGCGGGGTCGCTGATGACGGTGCCAAAATACCGGGCCGATTCAAGCGGATCGGAGAAAGCGGGCGCGCGGGTGGTTTCGCCGGTGGCGGTCGTTGCGATGAGATACCAGCGGACCATGTCGTCTGCGCGGTAGGTGGAGGAGGGGATGATGGCGGTGAAGGAATCACCTGCTCCGGCAGTCATCGAAATCGATTGTTCTGCTCCGAAGCCGATTCGATAGAACAGGGTCGCACCGGTGATGGTGCCAATCCGTGGGGAAATAATGGCAGAGATAGTGAGGTCGTCATTTTCTCCGGGAGCGGTGGGATCGAGAGTGGCTGAAGCAATATCCGGGCCTAGTTCGTTGCGTGGCGGGCCATTGAGACTGCCGGGAGTCGGGACGAGATAAGTCGTGCTACCATCGTCGCTCCTACCGTAGGAGACGTCGTCGAATTGTGCGGGGTAAGAAGGTGAGAACTCTTGGGTGATGTTCCCCTCGGGATCGCTGAGAGCGAGGTAGTCGCCGCCTTTACTGAGGAGGAAGTTGACCGCGCCGGGTTTGTCGGAGGCGAAGAGGATGAGGTAACCGCCGGCATTGATTTGCTGCGAGGAAATGCTGTATTTTTGTGGGTCGAGCGGATCGTCGCTGAGATGCCATCCGCCGATCTCGATGGCAAAGGGATTGGGATTGAGAATTTCAATCCAGTCGGAAAAATCGCCATCGGAGTCGGTGAGTCCTGTTTCGTTGTCGGCCAGGAATTCGGTGATGATCGGGTCGAGTGATTCGACGTCGACTCCCACCGTGATCTGGCTGGTTGCAACCGGAGGGGAATCGCCAGTGGCAGTGAGAGTGTAGGTTGTTGTCGCGGTCGGGGAAACGACGATGCTTCCGGTGGCCGGGAAGTCTCCGGGGAGAGAGGAAATGTTCACCCTGGTGGCGTTGTTGCTTGTCCAGGAAAGGGTCGTGCTCTGACCAGAGTCGACGAAGGGAGGACTCGCGGTGAAGGAGGTCACAGATGGAGATCCCCCCGGGACGCCGTTATTCATCACGTCCTGGATTTCGGCCAAGGAGAGAGCTTCGTCCCAAAGGGCGACATCATCGATGAGCCCATCAAAGTAAAACTGGGAGCCATCGTCAGCGCCTGAGCCGATGTTGAGATTTTCGGACTCAATAGTGCCGTTTGGTACGTATTGGGTGGGTCCAGATTGAGGGGTATTGTCGGAGACCGCCAGGGCGCCATTGACCCAAAGAGATTTGGTGTCTGTTGCGGCATCGTATGTGATGGTCAAGTGGGTCCAGTTGCCTGTCGCGACTGCAGGTCCTGCCAGGCTATCCCAGCCTACGTCTCCATCTCCTGTCCAGAAATCCCAATTCCCGCCGCTATTATTATAGATGATGTAGCCATGGGTAATTGGACCTGCCACGTCATCGCGGCTCGTTACCGCGGAGGCGAAGCCGCTAGTGCTGTCGGCATGGGCCCACATCGAGAGGGTGAAGCTGTCGGGATTGAGATCGGAGCTGAAGGGAATCGTAATGGTAGAATTCGATCCGTTAAACTCTGCCGCCGTGCCGGTATGGGCCGCCGCGCCGTCTGCACCGTAGACGACTGATGAGCCCGCGCCGTTGTGATTGCCAAGGGCGTCGTCGGCATTGCCATCGAGGGGCCAGTGGGCAATCAGCTCGGCAATCGCGGAGCCGGAGAATAGGACGATCGCCAGCGAAATGAGGAGAGACTTAAAGTAAGAGGACATTGGGAATGGATTAGTCTCTTGAGTATGACCGCGCTATTCAAGTAGCTTCTTTTCGGCCATCTCTTATGAAATCTCTTCTCCCATTTCTTCTTCTTTTTGTCACTCCAGTTGCTTGGGCGCTTGAATCTGAGGTTCTGGCCCAACCCCTTCCTTCGGAGGGAAAAACCTTGTTTGATCGGCTTGGAGCAGAGCGGACTGGAATCGATTTCGTGAGAGAGTGGAACCCACCCGCGAAGTGGGTGGCGGAGATCAGTGGGTCGTTTACCGGAGGAGGGGTGTGTTTAGGAGACTTCGATAATGATGGTGATGCCGACGTCTTTCTCTCCCGGATGACCGATGGTGGACGGCTTTATCGAAATCTTGGTGGCTTTAAATTTGAGGATGTTACGGATGAAATGGGGATAGCGTCACCGGGCGTGTGGGGGGCGGGATGCACTTGGGCGGACGTCAATGGAGATGGATGGGTGGATCTCTATTTGTGTGCCTTTGATGCGCCCAATCGACTTTTTATGAATCAGGAAGGACGCGGGTTCAAGGATCAGGCAAAGGCTCTTGGCTTGGATTTTAAGGGGGCGAGTATGATGATGGCGTTTAGTGACTATGATCTCGATGGAGATTTGGATGGCTATCTCCTGACCAACCGAATTCCGCCGGGGGAAGAGATGAAAGATGTCCGCTTCGGTTTGGTGAAAGGGCCGGATGGCGAGCCCATCATTCAGCCTGAGGTCATGCAGGAATATGCGGGGATTATTAAGTATCCACAGGGCTATAAAAAAATCTCCTCGGGCCAGTTTGACCGTCTCTATCGAAACGATGGAGGAACGTTCACCGAGGTAGGGAAAGAGGCCGGGATTCGTGAGTCGGAATTTGGTCTCTCTGCGACCTGGTGGGATTACGATGCCGACGGCTATCCCGACTTGTATGTCTCCAATGATTTTTATGGAGCCGATCATCTTTACCGCAATCAAGGCGATGGAACTTTTAAGGATATGGCACCTGAGGCCCTGCCTCATACGCCGTGGTTCTCGATGGGCTCCGACGTCGCCGACATTAATAACGATGGGCTATTCGATTACATGGCTTCGGACATGGCGGGGAGCGACCACTATAAAGAAAAGATGTCGATGGGGAATATGACCGGGCAGGATAGTGATTCGTGGTTTCTCAATTGGCCCACGCCCGCGCAGTACATGCGCAATGCGGTGTATGTGAATACTGGTGCCGGACGATTTAATGAGGCGGCCTTTTTGACCGGGATGGCGGCGACGGACTGGACCTGGTCGATCAAATTTGGCGATCTTGATTGCGATGGTCGGGAGGATGTTTTTATCACCAACGGGATGAGCCGGGATTGGTTTAATAGTGATCTGCGGAACCAGGAGGAAGCGCTCATCATGAGCAAGGGGTCGGCTGCAGGAATGGCGTTTTGGAATGACAAGGAGCCACTCGCGTTGAAGAACTGGGCATTTCGGAATGACGGTGATTTGAAGTTCACTAATGTCGGGGAGAGCTGGGGCCTGGGTGATTTGTCGGTGAGCTATGGAGCGGCCCTGGGTGATCTTGATGGCGATGGGGACTTGGACCTCATTGTGAATAATTTCGGAGGGGAGCCGGGAATCTATCGCAACGGTCAGACCGGTGGGAATCGCCTGATTCTAGAGCTTCGCGGTAAGGGGATGAATCCTGGTGCTCTGGGTGCGGTGGTGCGAGTGGAAACAGCGAGCGAACCCAAGATACAAATGCGGGTCTTGACTGCCTCGCGCGGGTTTATGTCGAGTAATGATTCTCTGCTGTACTTTGGACTGGGTGAGACGGAGAAAGTGGAGCGAGTCGTGATTGATTGGCCGGGGTCGGGGAGGCAGATCTTAAAAAATCTTGAGGCGGGGAGGCGCTATCTCATCGAGCAGCCGAGAAAGTTGATGGTTGTTGAGAAAGAGGAGGTGAAAACGATGTTTGTTCGCAGCGAGGATATTCCCCGGGTCGTGCCCAGAGAGCAGTTTTTCAATGACTTTGAGCGTCAGCCCTTGCTGCCTGCAAAGCATTCACAGATGGGCCCGGGCTTGGCTGTGGGAGATGTTGATCGCGATGGTAAAGAGGATTTTTACGTGGGACATCCGTCGGGACGCTCGGGTCGGCTTTATCAGGGGGCTGAAGGCGAAGGATCTTCATTTAGTCGCAAGATATTGCCTGCGTTCGATGCTGATTCCAAAAGCGAGGATATGGCTCCTTTGTTTTTTGATGCCGACAACGATGGTGATCTTGATCTCTACATTGTGAGCGGAGGTGTTGAAGGGGAGGATGGAGATCTTGTTTTTAAGGATCGACTCTACTTCAACGATGGTAAGGGACAGTTCAGCGAGGCAGGCACCGGGGTATTGCCGGAGTCGATGGGGAGCGGGTCGATCGTGTGCGCAGCAGACTATGACCGCGATGGTGATCTCGATTTGTTCGTCGGTGGGAGAGTTACTCCGGGATCGTATCCCGAATCTCCGCAAAGTCAGTTGTTGCGCAATGACTCCGGGGAGAAGTTCGTCGATGTTGCGGAAGGCCGATTCGGGGGCTTGGTCACCTCTGCTCTCTGGACTGATGTGGATGGCGATGGCTGGCTTGATCTCCTGGTGGCACACGAATGGGGCCCGGTGAGACTTTATCAGAATTCGAAGGGCAAGCTTGCAGATAAAACCAAGGAGGCTGGATTATCTGAACGGACCGGATGGTGGAATAGTCTCGCTGGTGGCGATCTCGATAACGACGGGGATATCGATTATGTCGTAGGGAACGTTGGGTTGAATACCAAGTATGAAGCTCCGGCGCTTCTTTACTATGGTGACGTTGACGGCTCCGGCAAGAAGCGCATTCTTGAAGCTGAATTTGAAGGAGAGAATTGTTACCCCATTCGTGGTTTGAGTTGTTCCAGTAGTGCGATTCCCTTCTTGAGGAAAAAGACGCCGAAGTTTCATGACTTTGCCTCTGCCACATTGACTGACTTGTATGCCGGACGTCTTGGCAAGGCTCAGAAGTTTGAAGCCAATACCCTAGCGAGTGGGGTGCTCATCAATGATGGAAGTGGCAAGTTTGCATTCCGCGAACTGCCCTCGATGGCGCAGTTGTCTCCCGTGAATGGCATTGCCATCAGTGACTTTGATGCCGATGGAAACCTGGATCTTTTTCTGTCGCAAAACTCACATGCGCCACAAGTTGAAACCGGACGAATGGATGGTGGAAGCGGAACTCTTCTCCGTGGGGTTGGGAACGGAGCTTTCACCGGGCTAAGAGCGGATCAAAGTGGCATTGTGATTCCCGGAGATGCCAAGGGAGTCGTTCTCATCGATCTCAATGGCGATGCCTGGTCCGACTTGATGATTGCGGTGAATGGAGGGGAGATGCAGGCCTACGAAACAGTCCCGCCAGTGGGAGGAAGGGTGTTGATAGTTGATCTTCAGGCAGCCGAGGCCTTGAAAGTGGGAGCGTTAGTCACCGTGGAGCTTGCCAGCGGAAAGAAGTTCTCGTCGGAAGTCTACGCCGGAGGATCGTATCTTTCACAATCATCACCCATCGTTCGCTTTGCGATTCCAGATCATGAGAATGTGTCCGAGCTGACTGTGCGATGGTCGGATGGCAAGGTGGCCAAGAAGCAATTAGGAGCGGAACAATTGAAGGTGAAGATCAAGCGCTGAGTTTGCATCTTGACGGATTACGCCGTCATCTCAAGGCTGGGTTCCTACCATGATGATCGCGTTTTTCAGCAAAACTCTCAAATTCCTTGGGCTCGCTCTCTCAGTCTGTTTGCTCACTCAATGTGGTGCCCCTGACTCCTATCAAGGAAACGGAATTTGGCTGAAAGCCGACGGCTCAACTTACCAAGGAGCCGCACCGGTGACTGTATCACGCGCGCAAAACCTCGGCAGTCTCTATGTCAGGGAACGAGTGAGGGTCACCGAGCAAGAATCAACCAATTCCCAGGGGCAAACCGTCATTCGGGAAAAGGAAGTTACCACTGTCGACATGGATTTTCGGGTTCTGGTTACCCTCGAAAATGGAGAGCAACACGAGATGTCATTCAGCGTTTCCGGCGATCGTAATAGCTCACAATATACGTCAGCTTCATTCAACGGAAGCAACGGATATTCCTATCGCGCTTCCGGGCGAGTTCAGCTTTCGCAATATAGCCCGAACTTTACAATGACCATCAGCTCGAAAGGAATTTCGAGCTGGCAAGGGAGCATTCCCCTTCGATAAAACTGGCCCTTGAGCAGCGTCTGGAATCAACTCAACCAGCAGGGTTTTCTCCCCAGCTTCAAGATCGTTGAAGCCTTCGCTGCGAGGTCTTTTCAAAGGACCCGCCGTTCATGGCTGTTGATCGAATCAGGAGTTTGCGAAACAAGGCATGGATGAAGAATGTTGGCGACAACCGTGAGAAGCTGGTAACGCCTCAACCCTTGGGCGAGACTGAACGCGCGGTGGCGTAAATACGAGGTCGTTGTGCCTCGGAGAAAGAAGGAGTTCGACCAAGGGTGCTCGGTGCCGCACAATTCCAAGAGTCCCAAATAAGATATGAAAATTAACGTTTCAGAAGGAAAACAAGAATCAGCTCGGCTGGCGGCACAATGCGGAGCGGAGTATATTCGGAGAGCGATTGAGGAGAAGGGGGAGGCCACGATTATCGTGGCTACCGGTGCATCACAGTTTGAGATGCTTGAGGCCTTGGTTGCTGAGTCAGGGATTGATTGGTCGCAGGTGACGGGGTTCCATCTTGATGAGTATGTTGGGATTCCAATTGACCATCCGGCATCGTTTCGAGGGTATCTTTGGCAACGTTTTGTCAGTCAACTTCCTTTGCCACTCCGTGGATTTCATTTTCTCAACGGTGAGGAGAATCCTTTGGCTGAATGCCAAAGAGTGGGTGCTTTGATTCAAGAGAGAGAGGTGGATGTCGCATTCATTGGAATTGGTGAAAATGGGCATATTGCCTTTAATGATCCACCGGCAGATTTTGAAACGACAAGCCCTTATCTGGTCGTTGATCTGGATGACGCGTGTCGTCAACAGCAGCTTGGCGAAGGTTGGTTCCCCACCTTTGATGATGTTCCGAAGCAGGCGATCTCGATGTCGGCGCGTCAGATTATGAAGAGCGCGGCGATTATTTGCACGGTGCCTGATGAGCGGAAGGCTGAGGCGGTGGCAAATTCTTTGCAGGGGGGCGTGACGCCCGCTGTCCCGGCTTCGATCATGCAGGAGCATGCGGATTGCCATCTGTATCTCGACCAAGCAGCAGCTTCAAAATTATCATCATGAGCGAAAATCCGACACGAATTGGTTTTGTGGGAGCCGGCTGGATGGGGTCTACCTTAATGCAGCGCTTGGTTGAGCATCCCGATGCCAAGGTGGTGGCCCTCTATCAACGTTCTCGTGAGAATGCCGTTGCGACGTTGGAGGGGATGGGTCTTCCGGCTTCTGCTTACCATGACGATTATGGGGAGATACTCGCGAATCCAGAGGTGGATGCGGTCTTTCTTTGCAGCCCAAATAGTTCGCACGGCCCCCAATCGATTGCGGCGATGGAAGCGGGGAAGCATGTCTTTTGTGAAAAGCCCTGCTCGACTACTTTTGCGGATTTTGAGCGGCAGTTGGAACTGGCAGAGGCACACCCTGAGTTGATTACTTACGTCAATTATCTCCTGAATTTTGACCCGATGGAGCAGCGTTTACTTGAGATGGTGAAAGGTGGAACCTTCGGCACCATCACGCAGCTGCAGGTCAACTATCGTCATCCGATTAATATTTCAGATGACAAGGTTTGGAAGCTCAGTCGCGAAATCATGGGCGATGCGATTGGGATGGGAATTATTCACGCTCTGAGTGTGATGTTGAACATCATGGCGGCGCAGGGTGCCAAGCCGGTGCGTGTTTACGCAACTTCCGGAGGGGAGAAAACACGTCCCTTTGAAGTGGATGCCATTTATAATATCCAGGTGGAATTCAGCAATGGCGCCTCGGGTTGTTGCTTGGGAAACGTTGACCAAGCGAATGGTTATGATGCTTACCATAATCTTCACGGAACGAAGGGAGGATTTATTTTCGATAGTTACCTCGAGCGTTCTCACAAAGTCCGCTATTGGTCTGAGAGCGAGACGGATGGGAAGTGGGTTCGGCCGCTTGATCCCGCGAGTTCGTCAGAGCATTTCTGGGGTGAGGAAACGACGACTCCTGATAGTGGCGATGTGATGCAACATCAGACCGGATCTTGTGTGGAACACTTCATCGACTGTGTGCGTTCTGGCGAGCAGTCGTTTCTTGGATTTGAAAATTCCGCATCGACTGCGGAATTGGGGTGGGGGATCTTGCTCTCTGTTGCAACAGGGGCGCCTGTCGATCTCCCGCTTGATCGCGAAATCGCTCGGGCCCACTTTGATGATGAGAGCTGATGAATTACTGTGATTTACAAATCAATGGTTATGCGGGAGCTGATTTCTCTTCGCTTGATCTCACTGATGAACAACTCCACCGAGCCTGTGTTGCTTTGAAGGAGGACGGCGTGGAGACGATCCTGGCGACCATCATCACGGATCATCTTGATTCACTCTGTGCAAAGCTCCGTCATCTGTTGAATCTCCGGGAGAGAGATCCACTCGCGCGGAGTTTGATTCACGGTTTTCATGTTGAGGGACCATTTTTGAATCCCGGAGCAGGTTGGATTGGGGCGCATCCGGTGGAGTCAGTGATTCCCGCGAATCCCGCAGATGCCGAGCGACTAGTCGAGGCCGGGGGTGGCTTGGTGAAACTGGTGACTCTGGCGCCTGAATGTGATCCGGAAATGATGACGATAAAGGCCTTGAGTGATCAAGGAATTGTAGTTTCTGCCGGGCATTGCAATCCAAGTCTCGATCAACTGAAGGAGGCGATCGACAACGGTCTCACGATGTTTACTCATCTGGGAAATGGCTGCCCGATTGAACTCCCACGTCACGATAACATCATCAATCGCGTCTTGTCCCTCAGTGATCAGCTCTGGATCGGATTCATTCCTGATGGTGCGCATGTCGACTTTTTCGCGCTTGAACTTTATGTGAAACAAGCGGGACTCGATCGCGTCTTTGTCGTGACCGATGCCATCGGCGCGGCCAAAATGGGGCCGGGGTCACATCGCTTGTCAGGGATGGAGATTGAGGTGGATGCCCAGGGCGTTGCCCGCCGTCCCGGCTCTCGTTATCTTGCGGGCTCAACAGTCACCATGCCGCAAGTTTGTCGAAATCTTGCTGGCTCGCTTAACAAATCTTCGGAGGAGATTAATCGCCTCACTTCCTCCAATCCCCGCCGAGCAATCGGTCTTCCGGTATGAAACGTCTCAAACAACTATTCAGCTCTTTTGGTCCCGCAATTATCGTTGCGGCGATTGTCCTAGGTCCCGGCTCCATTTTGACGAGTTCCAAGGTTGGTGCGCAATATGGTTACCCGGCTGTGACCGCGATTATTTTGGCGGTCATTCTTATGATTGCGATGGTGGCTCTGTCTGCGCGCATCGGAGTGATCTATGACGACAGCCCCTGTGACCAACTTGCGAGGCGTCTCGGTCGACCTGTTTCCGTCATTGTGGGGGCCATTCTTTTCGCGCTCGTGGCGATCTTTCAGTATTCCAATAATGTTGCCATAATTTCTGGTCTCGCGCCGCTCTTTGATTCCGAGGATTTCTCTCTGACTGCAGGAGCGACTCCGGCCATTATTCTCGTGTCGTTTAATGCGGTTGTTATTTTTTGCTTCTACCGGATGCGTCATCTTTATGACTCGATTGAGTCATTAATGAAATGGCTCATCGGCTTGATGGTCGTGGCTTTTTTGATCAATTTCCTCGTCGTTTTTTCAAGTCCACGTGGCTACGTGCCGGTTTCCTCGAAACAGGAACCTGATGTTATCGTATTGCTGGGTTTGATGGGGACGACATTCTCTGTTGGGGGTGCATTCTACCAAGCATACCTGGTTAAGGAAAAAGGGTGGAAGTTGCCTGATGCACAACGTGGTCTCTTTGATTCCGTCATCAGTATCAGTGTGGTGGGGGTGGTCTCGATTGTTATCCTGATGACTGCGGCGAGAGTTTTCCATGGCCGTCCTGACCCGGTTGTCTTGTCTGGAGTCGGCGACGTGGCGATGCAGTTACAACCTCTATTTGGGAGGTGGGCGAAAGTTATCTTTTGTCTCGGCATCTTCGCGGGCGCTTTCAGTTCCTTCCTCGTGAATGCGCTCGTTGGCGGGACGGTGCTCTCCGATTCTTTAGGGAAAGGTTCACGCTTGGGAGAGGGGTGGACTCTGTCGTTGACGACCGTCGCTTTATTGTGCGGCCTTATCGTTGCACTGTTCAATTTGAGTGATGCTGCTAGCACAGTCAATCTGATCACCTTCGCTCAAGCACTCACGGTTCTGGGGCTGCCTGCGTTGGCTTTGGCGCTTCTTTATCTTGGAACGCGCCCCGATCTCACTGGGGAGCGGAAGGTTCCTCGTTGGATCATTTCCCTTGGCTGGGTAGGCTTCATTGTCGCGTTGGCGTTAGCCGTTCGTACGAGCGTGGCAGTGCTCGAGAAGCTGGGGTGGTGATACTGCAATCCTCGTCTTTAATGACTTCGATTCCCGGAAGGGCGGCCCTTTGATTGATGGTCTCCGTTTAGCTCAGGATTCCCTGTACGACCTCTCCGTGGATGTCCGTGAGGCGGAAATCACGGCCTGAATAGCGGTAGGTGAGCTTCTCGTGGTTGATTCCAAGTTGGTTGAGAATCGTTGCGTGGAGATCGTGGACATGGACTGGATCCTCGGCAACATGCATCCCGAATTCATCAGTGGTGCCATAGGTTGTGCCCGGTTTGATGCCGCCGCCTGCGAGAAGCATTGAGAAGGCGGTGTGATGGTGGTCGCGACCAGGCTTGCTCTTCTTTTTGTCGATCTGGGAATAGGGCGTGCGCCCGAATTCGCCGCCCCAGATCACAAGGGTGTCTTCGAGGAGTCCTCGCTCCTTCAAGTCGGAAAGGAGGGCTGCACTTGCTTTATCGGAATTGGCGCAGAGCCGGCGGTGACCGCCGTCGTTGTCCTGGTGGGTGTCCCATGGTTGCTTGTTCTTTGAATCGACGTAGAAGACTTGGGTGAAACGCACTCCCGATTCCGCCAGTCTGCGGGCAAGGAGGCAGGATTGGCCAAAAGGGGTGCGCCCGTAGCGATCACGCACAGCATCCGTTTCCCGGCTTACGTCGAAGGCATCGGAAGCTTCGGCCTGCATGGCGTAGGCGAGTTCCATGCTCTTGATTTCGGTTTCGAGCGCGGCGTCGCGTTGCCGTTCTTCGGAGTGGAGGCGATTGAGAGCGCCGAGGAGATCGATTTGGCGGCGCTGCGCGTCGTGACTGAGTTTCGGATGGCGTAGGTTTGCAATGAGTTCGTCAACTTTAAGGTTATTGGTGTCGATGGAGGTGGCCTGGTGCTCGCCGGGCAGGAAAGCATTCGACCAAAGTTGTGGGCCGACCACCGGACGCCCGGGTGAGATTGCGACATAGGAAGGAAGATTTTCATTTTCTGTTCCGAGGCCGTAGGAAGCCCATGAACCGATTGAGGGACGCACGGGTTGGGGGTTGCCCGATTGCATGATGAGGAGGGCGGGTTCGTGATTGGGTTGGTCCGTGTGCATTGAGCGGACCAAACAGAGGTCATCTGCGAGTTTTGAGAGCTGCGGGAAGAGCTCGCTCATCATCATGCCGCACTGTCCCCGTGGCTTGAACTCGAAAGGAGAGGGCATAAAGCCGCTGGTCTTCTTCTTAGCTTTCGCCTGTTCGGTCGGCGTTTCGCCCTCGTGTTTGGCCAGAGCCGGCTTTGGGTCGAAAGTATCCACGTGGGACGGTCCTCCATTCATCATGAGGAAGATCACCCGCTTCGCCTTCGGCGCAAAGTGAGGGGTCCCGACAGAAATTTCCGATGCCGATGCGGAAAGCAGGCCTGCCTTGTTCAGGGCTCCGCTGAGTCCAAGGAGACCGAAGCCACCGCCCATGCGTGCCAGCATCTGGCGGCGGGAGAGAATAGGAAATTGGGGGTGATTCATCAGGATCAGTCGAGGTAGAGAAATTCGTTTGAAGCGAGGAGGACTTGCGCGTAGTTTTGCCAGGCGTCCTTGTCTCCCGTATTTAGGAAATTAAGAGCGAGATTCCGCTCTTCGTCGCTGGCCTTGCGGGCGTAGAGAAGTTGGTAAGCGCGTTGGATGCGGGTGTTTTCCGTTGGCGCATCATGGTGGAGACGGGCTGAGAATTTTTCGGCCTGCGCTACCATGAGCGGATTGTTGACGGCAAAGAGTTTTTGGAGGGGAGTAGTGGATTTGTAGCGTCCGGGAGAGTGGAGGTTCGGATCGGGGAAATCAAAAAGGGCGAGCATTGGGTTGAGCTTGAGGCGGCTGATCCGGGCGTAGACAGCGCGACGGTTGGCGTTCGGATCGCTGGCATTGAATGAAGGACCGCCGACCTTGAGGTCGAGCGTGCCTGAGGCGGAGTAGATGGCGTCGCGCCACATTTCGACATCAAGGCGACGTCGGTTGGCGCGGCTGAATAGAAGGTTGTCTGGATCTTGCTCCAGCTTCGTTCCGGAGAAATCACTACTCTGTCGGTAGGTCGAGGAGAGGACGAGCTCGCGCATCAGCCACTTCACCGACCAACCGGACTCCATGAAGCGCACTGCAAGATCGTCGAGGAGCTCAGGATGCGAAGGAGGAGTGCCGAGGGTGCCGAAATTACTGGTGGTCGTGACGAGGGGCGTGCCGAAAAGTTCGCCCCAGATCCGATTAACAAATACGCGGGCGGTGAGGGCGTTGCCGGGAGAGGCAATGGCTTCGGCGAGTTCGAGTCGACCGCTGCCTTTCTGAAAACTTGGAGGGTTTTCGTTCTTACTGAGGATGGTGAGGAAACGACGCGGCACTTCCGGTCCGAGGTCCTTCGGATCTCCACGGAGGTGGACCTTGAGGTTGGTGGGCTTGGGGCGATCCCGCACGATGTGCATGGCATCCGCCGGCTTCTTGGCGTTTTCCCCGTCGAGAGGTCGATTGAACATTTCGATGGAAGCGAAGACTCCGGCCAGCCCGTAGTAATCTTCGGTAGAGATTGGGTCGAACTTGTGATCATGGCACCGTGCACAACCAACGGTGAGGCCGAGCAAGCCGCGCGACACGGTATCGACCCGGTCTTCCCATTCGTCGGCCATCACGAGCGGGTCATTGCGCCGATAGTATTTCGGGCCGAGCCCGATGAAGCCCAGCGCGACAAGGTCTTCGTCGTGGTTGTCCTCTAACAGATCTGCTGCCAGTTGTAATTTGACGAATTGATCATAAGGCAGGTCCCGATTGAAGGCGTCGATCACCCAGTCGCGGTAGAGCCAGGCGTTGGGGTAGAAAAGTTTACTGTTGTCGCCCACGATGTGAGCTTGGTCTTCGGCGTAGCGGGCAAGATCGAGCCAGATCCGTGCCCAGCGTGCGCCGAACTGTGGACTGGCGAGGAGGCCGTCGGTGAGCTCTTTCAGACTGGTGTCCGGGTTCTCCCTGAAAGCCTTTTTAAAAGCGGTCACTTCTTCCGGAGTTGGAGGAAGGCCGTTGAGATCGAAGGAGAGTCGGCGAAGTAGGTTGCGGGGATCCGCTGGAGGATTTGGTGCAAGCCCGGCTTTCTCGATTTTCTTCAGGATGAAGGCGTCGTGGGGACGGGAAGACCATTGCGTGTCCCGAACTGCGGGTGCCTCATGGCGCTGTGGGAGAGTGAAGGCCCAGTGATCTGCCTTCGTCTTTTCTTTCGCCATCACCGCGCCGCTCAAGGTCAGCAGACTTCCCAGGATGAAGCGTAGCAGATTTTCGGTAAAGGTCCGGGTTGTTGTAGAAGGCGAAAGCACGCGGTAAAGGAACGTGAACTTGGACCTATTTCGTTCATGAAAGCAGGGCGGATGCGGATCTTTTTCCTCTGGTGTGGGTATTTCCGGTCCAGTGGGACTCCTACTTCGCGCCAACCAGATAACGGCGGTGGGCCTTGGCTGGATCGTAATTCTCGCGAGCGTTGTGTTCGTGGACTTGCACCCCAAACTTCAGGCGAAACGACTCACCTGGCTGTACCGTGACTTTCTTGTCGCGGTTCCCGGCTCGGTCCACCGGGAAGGGATTTGCCACCAGCACTCCGTAGTCGCGGCTGTGAGCCCACACCGCAGGATTGCCGGGGCCTGACATGATTTGAATCCCGGCGCTCTTTCCTTCGAGTGGACCGAAGTAGTCCCACCATCGGTCGATCATTCCCCAGGTGCCTTTCTCATTTTTTCCGCCCGTCGCGCTCAAGATCGACCCTTTTCCGCCCTTCACCGTGATGGGCGACGCGACTCGCAGGCCGAGCCCCATTTCTTCCTTCACGCCGAAAGAGAAAGGCCTGTCGCCGGAAAATCGGGAGTTAATTGAGATGAGGTAGCCGTCCTTATTCGGGATCAAATGATAGCTCGTCCACTCTTCGCACATCATCCGATTGTCGGGGGCGAGGTATCGATTTTTCACCGCGAAGGAAGCGGTGACGCCTGCGCTTGGCTCAGTCGGGAACTCGATGTGGTTCACCGTTCCGGCGTTGTTGTGCCAGAAGCTGATCTCGTCGAGATTCGCGAAGCCCATCCAGATGCCAGGGTGCATCAAGCCGTGATCGCTTGCGTCTTTCCCCGCGATCGGTGGGAAGTTGCGGGTCACCTGGAGTCCGGAAGGTGTCTTAACGTGCGCGAAGAAGGGGCGCTGCGTCTCGGGATGATTGTAATAGTAGGACGCGATTTCTACTCCGTTAAAACGGATCTCGAGTCGTTGATCGTGACAGTCGAGGTAGAAGCCCTTGGTCGCATCGCCCCATTGTTTGCCTGAGAGAGGGGAGGGCTGACGGAGCGAAATCTTGGGGGGCTGTTTTGAGTGCGGATTCGGATCCTGGATGGTTTTTGGCTTCTCCTTCGGAGCGAGAAGATAGGCTGTGATATCCGCCACGTCCTGCGGTGAGAGGAGTCCCGCGAAGGTGGGTGGCATCGCGGAGATCGGAGCCGTTTCACGTTTTACGATGTCCTTCTTCAGGACTGTCACCAATGAGCCATCCATCATCGCTATTTTCACGGAAAGCCCGGTTTCCTCCAATATGATCCCGGCCGTGGTGTCGCCGGACTTAGTCGTCAGAATCTGCATCGCGAAGCCCTCCGTAATCTCGGCACTCGGTTCGAGAATGGAGCGCACTAGGAATTCCGGGGTGACACGTGTCCCGATCCCGGTGAGGTCTGGCGCGAAGATGCTTCCGAACCCTTCCAGCTGATGGCAGGTGGCGCAAGACGCTCCGCTTTTACTCAGGAAGAGGGCCCGTCCGCGTTTTAGGTCTGAGGTTTTCAGCAAAGGGAGAACATCGGCGAAGGTGGCGGCGGTCGTTTGTGGCTGAAGCAGCTTTGGTTTGATGACGACGAGGTAGTTGGCCTTGCCCCCGTTCACGCCGTCTCGATTTGCTCCGAAGCGGATTTCGCCCGCCGGAAACTCCGCCGAGTAAACGCGGTGCGTGGAGTCGTCCGTCTTGATAAACATATCGGTCGGGGTCCACTTCCCGCGCGCCCATACCGGCAGCCTCTCGCCTCGTGTATCGTCGGCGAGATAGACCTTCGAGTCGTAGCGAAGGGTCAGGCCGAGGAAGGGACCGCTGGCGTGATCGGCATCGTTGTTGGCGGGGCGGATGAAGGTCAGCCCCTCCAGTTTTTCAGGCACCGTGGTGAGACGATAAGGCCGGTCCGTGAAGGCTCGTGCACCAGCGTTGAGAACCGCTTCCTCGTAGCTCTGACCGGGAAGGGTGCGGATCGCAGAGACCACCGAAATTGGAGATCGTGCGGCTCGTGAGGGTATGATTTTCGCATCCAGCTTGGGCCCACGAATCTCGGTGTGGTGCTTTCCTCCGAGACGCCTTGCCGCCAGTTCAGCCGTTGCCTGGTCGGAATCCTTGATCAGTGGTTTAAGTTTCTCCTCACTCAAGGCGTCTTCCTCCAGGAGCGAAAGCAAGGCTGCTCTCCGGACTGCCGGACGTTGGTCTTTGAGCAGCGCTTTCCGCTCCTCCTGCGGCATGAGTTCACTCAGCGCTCCCCATGCCGAGTAGGAGACGATGCGATCTTGTTCCCGTTCGATCAGCTGCAAAAGCTCCTTGTTCCAGCGCGTCTCGCCTACCTGGCGCATTGCAAGAACGGTCGCGTGCCGTGAGCGTGGACTCTCTCCTTCCAGTCCGCGCTTCAGGAGGTCGGGTAGGGTGTTTGCCCCGCGCGCCTTGGCTCGATGCGTTAGAATTCGGATCAATTGAGTGCGGTCTGCGGTTCCAGGATCACCGGCCAAGTTTTCGAGGAAGATGTCATCCCATTTGTCATCTGCTGGGGTCATACGCCCCATCGTCCAAGACATCCAAACCAAGCCCTGCTTCGAGTCAGGCGCGAGTAATTCCTCAGAGTAGAGATCCCGTTTGCCCCGCCGCACAAGTTCGTCTTGTGCGTTGGTTCTCCATACGGGGAGCGATTCCTCGAGATCGTCTAGCAACTCCTGGGTGGTCCACTCACGAATTGATCTTCGTCTCTTGGGTTCCTTTTTCATCTGGGGTGGCACCGCCTTCGGCCAGATCCGGTAAATGCGACCCTCATTGATCTGTTCCCCGTCCTTTTCGCTCAAGCCGTATTCCCGGCCCCAACTCGAAATGTAGATCGCGCCGTCAGGTCCCACTTCAATATCGACCGGATCAAAACTGCGCCCGGTGCTCTGCCCCATCGAGCGACCTCCGCCCGCGTGTGCAAAAATCTCAAGATTTTCGCGGTCCGGCTTCATCCATGCGCCTTCCCACTTTGGCCGGTAGATGATGACCTCTCGCCTCAGCCAGTCGTTGATAAGAAAGATGCCACGGTATTTTTCAGGATAGTGCTCCAGTCCACAGTAAGTGATCCCGGTTCCCGAGCCTTCGAAGAGCGGTCCGGAAGAGGGCGCGCTGGGCAGATGATCGTCGCCTTTCCAGTCGTAAGACCACGGATGGCCCCAGCCGAAGTGCGCTCCGTAGAACGGCGAGAAAATCTTGTCGCCCTGGGTTTGGTCGTTGTCAGTGCCGAGCCAGTTAAAGGAATCATCGAAACAGATGTCCCAGGGATTGCGAAAACCACGCGAGACGATCTCAAGGTTCGATCCGTCCGGGTCACAGCGCAGCACACCCCCGGACAGTCCCCAGTCATCGGCCGGATCGTGATAGTTCTTCTCGTAGTCACCCTTTTTAAAGGCAATCGGTTTCGGGAAGTCCGGCGCGTCTGGCAACTTCACGCCCCACAGCTCACGGAAAGGCTTCGGGGCGATCCGATTGGGTGGGCGAGTGAGCCCCTTGGAATTCCCTTTCGACATGTAGAGTTTTCCATCGGGGCCGAACTGCAGTCCGTGCAGGGCGTGTTCGAGGTTTCCGAGGTCGGTGAAGAGACGGATGTATTCATCTGCTATGTCGTCTCCATCCAGATCGCGTGCGATGGTGAGGTCCGGGGCATTGGCGACATAGAGATCCCGTCCGCGCCACGCCAATCCCTGGATTGAGTTGAAGCCGGTGGCATACTGCTTTCGCGAGTCGGCCGTTCCATCTTCGTCATCATCGATCAGGATCCAAACCGAGTCGCCGGAAGTATCTGGCGTGGGGTTACGATACTGTGGTCCCATCCCAACACAGAGCCGGCCCTTCGCATCGAAGGTGATTGCACAGGGATTTCGTACCAGTGGATTCTTGACAAAGAGAGAAACCTCAAGATCGGTCGCCACCAGTGGGAAGTCGTCCGCCCCAGCTGGAAGGAAGAGGAAGAGTGCAAGTAGGGAAGGAAAACGAGAAATCGTCATGATTGAATACTGCGGCTGCCGTCTTTTGATTCGCTCGGGACCGTGCTACCCTTTGGCTTTTCCTGGCTTGCTTTTGCCAAAGACGGATTTGAGTTCAGTGACTTTGGTGAGCACGAGACGACCGTTGCGTTCGCTACTGTTGCCGGTCAGGGTGATGGGGGTGCCCACATGGTAGGCGAGGTTGAAGTCGTGAAAGTCACGAAAGCTGACTTCGATCCTTACCGGCGTTTTGCCATCGACACCAATGTAGAAGACCTTGGCCTCGTCGAGGTTGTCGGACATTCGCAGGCGTCCCTGCACGGTGATCGTTCCCTTGCCGGTTTTTATCCAGGTGTCAAACGGGCGCTCCCGGTATTCTTCGAAGGCGCTTCCGTCGAGGCCCGGGAGAGGGGTCGAGGAATTAGCGTAGGAAGGGGAGTCGATGCCGAATTTCTCAAGAAGGGCGAGGTGCAATCGGCTGAGTTCCTGGTTTTTAGAATACCTCAAGTAGCGGCCGGTTTTGAGCATTCCGCCACCTTTGCCGGCGAGCACGACCGGGATGCGCTGAGCGGTATGGTTATCGCTGTGTCCCATGCCCGATCCGAACAGTACGACGCTGTGATCGAGAAGCGATCCGTTTTGATCTTTGTAGGATTTTAGTTTGTTGAGCAGGTAGTCAAATTTTTCCATGTGCCACAGGCTGATCTTGAGCAGGTCATCGATGTTTGAGCGGCTGAAGTTACGGAAGAAGTGCGAGAGGTAGTGATGCTGTTTCTTGATTCCGAGGAAGTCGAAAATCATGCGGCTGTTACTGTTGCCAAGCATGTAGCTGATGCAGCGGGTCGAGTCGGTCCAGAGCGCCATGGCCATGACATCGAGCATCGCTTCGACTTGCTCGTTGAGATCGCCTGCGCTTTCGGGGCGCTTGAGGCTGGAGAAATCAACACCTTCCGGGCCACTGACCGGGGTCATGTTTTCCAGGCGCTGCTCTGTTTCGCGGATCACGGTGAAATACTCTTCGAGGGTTTCCTTGTCTTCTCGCCCGGCTTTGCGCTGTAGGGATTTTGCATCGTCGCGCACGCGGTCCAGCAGACTGGAGATTTCCTCCCGCTGATTCGGGTCACGCATCGGGTTGCGGAACAAGCGGTCGAAAACAAGTTGCGGATCGCTCTCTCGTGGAATGGGACTTCCGTTCTTGTCGTAGGAAATGTAACTGCAGTCGATCTGATTGGTGAACAGTCCCTCGGTGGTAAGTTCGAGCGAGCGGTGGGCTGTGTCGCCGCTGATCTTGTCCGCAATGAGCTGATCAACTGAGGCCGATTTTTTGTTCTGGTGGTGTCCGGAGAGGAAGCGGCGGGTTGAGTTGCTGTGTGAGGAAAAGCCGAAGTCGCCCATGTTGTCGAGAATGAGCAAGTCGTCCTTGTGTTTCGCGAACGGCGCCATCAGCGGAGACATGCGAAAATCAGTTTCCTTGCCGCCTGCGATGTTCCAAGAGGGCGGATGAACGCCGTTCGGTTTGAACAGGGTGACGAAGCGCAGCGGAGGACTAGAGTCGCCGGCGAGATCCAGTGATGCTGCCTTGGCGCTGTTCTCCATCAGGTTAAGAAAGGGCAGGGGGACGAGCGCTCCTGCGGCGCTGCGCAGGAATGTTCTGCGCTCGATGTTCCAGTTTTTACTCATGGCTGATGTTTGCAGTTTTAATAATGGTTTCGCGAAAGGGAAGGCTGTTTGCCACTTGTTGGAAGAGGCCAAGCCATGTCCCGTCATTTTCGCACAGGTTTTTTGTGATGGCATCCACGACCGGCTGGTCGTTGCGCTCCAGTTTTCGACAAAGCGCGTAGGCGAGGGTTCGTTCGACGATGTTTCGCACAATCGGTTCGCGTTTACGCGTGAGGAGGATCGCCTTTAGCTCCGCGAAAGTTTCGAAAGTTTCACCGCTCGGAAGTTTGCCAGAGGTGTCGATTGGTTCGATCGCTTTGTCCGGTTTTTTCTTGGGGCGATCGGTGGAGCGCAGGAACTGGCCGTTTTTATCGTAGCCTTCCAAAGCGAATCCCAGCGGGTCGATCTTCTCGTGACAGCGAGCACAACTGGGGTCGCTGCGATGTGCCTCGAATCGTTCCCGGAAAGTGAGATTCTCGCCGCGCGGGCTTCCCTGGATCGGCGGTGTGTCGGCTGGTGGTTCACTGACCTGTATACCCAAAATTTGCCTCAACATCCAGGTGCCGCGCTGGATGGGACCTTGGTTCATTGTCAGGATTCCGGGCATGGTGAGGAGGCCACCGCGACCCTCGGCGTGCACCAGTTCCAATTTTTGATTGGGCGTTCGCTGTCGCTCGATGCCAGTTGGTTTTGCATGACGTTTCATTCGTTGGCGATCTTTACCGTAGAAGCCTGAGGTGCCCTCGTTGACGAAAGTGATCTTTGAATCGATCAGCTCCATCACTGGACGATTTTCGGTAAAGAGGTAGTTGAGGAAATCGATGGGTTGGGTCTTGAGGGCGTGGTGGCGAATCGGGTCTTTTGCGAGTAAGTCATCGAGGCTGTCGATCTTGAGCCACTGGGTGCCGAAGCTCCGCGCGAGATTACGGGCTTTAGGGGAGGACAACATTCGCGTCACCTGCTTCTTCAAAACTTGCCTGTCGCCGAGGGAACCATCGGTCGCAAGCTGGGTGAGTTCTTCGTCGGGACGATCCTCCCATAAAAAATACGATAAGCGTTCGGCTAGTTCGAAATTATCGACTGCTTGTTGTTTGCTCGGGTCTCCTTCCATCAAGAGGCCGCGATAGAAAAAGGCGGGTGACATGAGGATGGCTTTGAGTTCGAATTTGGTGGCGGCCAGTAGTGCTTCGCCATGCTTTCCTGAAATTCCGGCCAGGATCTTGGAGAGTTGTTCCTCTGGAGTCGGTCGTCGCAGTGCTCGCGGCACAAACGCCCTGATGAGTCTTTCAGCCTGGTCACGGGACAGATCAACCGGTTGCCAATCCTCGGACAGTTGGCTGCCAATGAACCCGCCTAGCTGGGCGCGGCCATTTTTCGAGAAGAGGTTTTCAAGGGCCGCATTGCTCAGGTGAAGATATTGATCCCAGATCACCGGAGACAGTCGCGCGCGGTGGGTGTCGTTGATGAATCCGCTGGCTCCGGGTGGGTCGGTGGGAAGGAGTTTTAGAACCAGCGATTTCTCGCTGATGACGGTCTGCTCAGCCTCGGCAACCGCGACCTCGAGATCGAAACCGAAGAGCGAACGCAGGGTGTTTCGATACTCCGGGCCGGAGAGGCGGCGGGGCTTGAAGACGGCAGGTTTCGCTTCGATAACGGCTTGCGAACGTCCTTGATACCAATTGAGGATCGTTTTCTTTTCCGCATCGCTCAGCTGAGGCTCATCTTCGGGTGGCATTTCGTTCGCTTCGATGACTTCGATCACGGTTTCCCACAACTCGAACTGTGCGTCAGCATCCTGCTTGGTGAGGATTTTGGTGAAATCGACTTCGCCCTTCAGTTTTTCTCCGCCGTGGCATTTCACGCAAGAGCGTTCCAAGATTGGTCGCACGTCGTGCTCGAAGGCCATCGACGATGCCGAAAGCGTAGCCGTGAAAACGAGTCCATATAGAAAAGATAGCATTTGATTACGGAAGAGAAGCAAATCCCGGCTTCTCAGGGAAGCCAAGGATTGCCGGAGACAAAAAAGGCGAAGATCTTTCATCCACCAATAAGAAAGTTGATGTCTCCCTGGTATTCCAAACAATCTGCAAGAAGTTCCTGAAGTTCGATCCCCTCCATCTCATCTGCTTCGTAATTTCCTCGGCCATAGTGAACTTCATCAGCCGTAGGTTCCTCGTTTTCGAAAAATAGACGTTTCCGGAAAAATCGTCCTTTTTCCAAGAAGATCGTGGTTCGCGGTTCTTTGTAGTGTAACCTAGGGTGAAAGGCCTCCAACGATCTTTGTGTCCTCAAATCACCCTACCCCTATCGATCCTATGAAAATGATCACTCGACCATTGCGACGCTTCCAATGCCTCGCCGTTCTTAGCGGACTACTTATTTCACCCTCAAGCCTGACGGCTCAGCAGGAAGTCGGATTTATCGAAGACTTCGCGCTAGCGGAAAACCGCACCGAAGCCCTCAAGCAGCTTATTCAAGGAACCGAGGATTATTACTATTACCATGCCCTCCATTTTCAAAATGAGCGACAGGTAAAGGAACTGGATCGTATTCTTGGCGAGTGGAAAAAGCACTTTCTTCGTTCCTCCTACCGCAAGCAGATCGAAAATCGGGAGGCCTTGATCCGCTACTCCGACGATCCCAAGGCCACTCTGGCTTATCTTAAAAAAGAACTTGGCTTGCAATTCAATCATCAGCAGGAAGGAAAAGCTCAGGATGCGAATCATCCCTCTTCGCTCGATCAGAAGCTCATTTCATGGAAAACCTTTCTCGACGACGCACTGAGAAATATCGACACCCTGCAGAACCTCGACGAATCAGCCTTTCACCTCTTCCTTGAATCAAAGCCTAAGTTGAACTCCGCCGAACTCCGAGACCTGCTCTTACGAGCCACCCTGCCCGACCTCCCAGGCCTCGCCGATCTCATCCTCACCGATCTCAAGGGCAAAGAAAGCAAGGGCTTTGGTGAATTCACCATCCATCGCGCTCTCACCAAAGCGCAGTTGGTAAAACTACTCGATGGAAAAAAAGACCTCCTCAATAACGAGGCCTATGTTGAAACCTACCTCGTCAAACTCCTCCCTGGAGCCGACGAAAACCTTGCGGCCTCTCCCGCCGTTCGCGAAGCATACCTAAACCGTGCCTGGAAGTTCGTTTCCACGCTTGCTCCTTCATTCAATTCTCTCAAAGCCCACATTCTCTATCAGCGATTGGTGCACGACCGGGCGCTCGGCAAGATCGACCCCAAACGCTTCCTCACTTACCTTGCCCTTCCCCGCAACGTCTCCTACCTCAATCCAGACTGGCGTAAAAACGACGCCGTCGCCTGGCGTCATGCCGCCGACCTTGGCCGGAACTTCCGTCCCGTCACCACTCTCCCACCCGTTTCAGGAAGCGATGAAAGTTTGGTAAAGCATTATCTCCTTCACCTTCTAAAGGACGCCCCCAACGCCAAGAAGTTCGCTCCCTTTCTCCGCGATAGCTGGCTGCGCCTGGTATTGGCGGAATCAAAAATCACCCACGGCATTGGCAAACCCGGCGATTGGGCTTCTCTTCTCTCTCCCTCCGAATTCCAAGCCCTCAAAGATCGCGTCGATATCGAGTTCGACCCCACCAGCCAAGAAGTCTACGGCCTCAATGACGAAGTCACTCTCCTTGTTCATCTTAAAAATGTCCCCAAGCTTATCGTGAAGATCTTCGAGATCAATACGCTTAACTACTACCGCAATCTCGGCAATGAAGTGAGCACCGATATCGACCTCGACGGCCTCGTCGCCAACCACGTTGAAGTTCACGAATACCAGGAAGCTTCTCAACTCCGGGTCCAACGTGACTTTAAGATCCCCGTCATTGGAAATCGTCGTGGACTTTGGGTCGTCGAATTCATTGGTGGCGGGAAAAGCAGCCGGGCCATCATTAGAAAAGGCGCATTGGGAATCCTAAAAAAAACCATCGCCCAGGGAGAACTTCTCACCGTTCTCGATGAAAAGCACCAACCCGTCAAAGGCGCGGGAGTTTGGTTGGGACAACGCCGATACAACTGCGATGATCAGGGACAAACCCTTCTTCCATTCTCCAACTCTCCCGGCGAACGCTCCGCTGTGGTGCAAGACGCAGCTGGATTTTCCACGATGGCCCGCTTCGTCCAGTCAGGAGAAACGTATAAGCTCTCGGCTGGAATGCATCTCGACCAGGAATCCCTGCGCTCTGGCGGGAAAGCAAAGATCCTTATTCGTCCCACTCTTACCTTGGCAGGCGAAACGATCTCCTTGATGAAGATCGAAAGCTCCAGTCTTCAGCTTCTCTCCAAAAATCTCGACAATCTCCCTGCCTCCACAAGCGTCCCCAATTTTAAATTGGCAAGCGATCGTGAATCCATCCACGAATTTAGTGTCCCGGACCGCCTCACTCAAATCACCGCGACATTGCGCGTGAAGGTGAAGATCGCGAGCTTAGGGGGAAAAGAAATCGAACTCGTCGCCTCCCGGGATTTCCGAGTGAATGAATTTCTCGGCAGCGACAAGATAGGCGATTTTTATCTCAGCAAAATTAACGACAGCTACCGCATCGAATTCCTCGGTCGCAATGGCGAAGCTCTCGACGGCCAAAACCTCAACGTCAACTTCCGTCGCGAGGACTTCAAAAACTCACGCAACGTCACTCTCAAATCCAATCAGTTTGGGGCGGTGGAGCTAGGAAAGCTCGATGATATTCATCACGTGACCGTTCGGGGGACTGGTGGATACTCTCGCTCGTGGACTCTTCAAAATGATCGTCGCGATCAAATAGAACTCCTCACGGTTTACCAAGGAGAGGATCTAAAGATCCCTTTCGTCGGTCAACTGAATCGCCGTGAAGTCGCTCTCTACTCACAGTCGGCGGGCGGATACCTCTCCGATGAGTTTGCCCAGCTAAAGTTAATCGATGGAAATCTCGTAGCCTCGGACTGCGCTGCGGGTGACTACCGCCTCCTCCTGAAGGACAGCGGCCAATCTATTAAGATCATGGTCGCCGATGGCACTGTTTCGCAAGGCCATGCCTTCAATGACACCCGAATGCTGGAGCTGTCAGCTCGTCAATCATCCCATATCTCAAGAATAACCACAGACAAGAAGACGATGGAGATCGATGTCTCCGGAGCAGATCCCCTGACCCGCATTCATGTCATCGCGACCCGTTTCCTTCCAGGTCACGATCCGTTTCAGTCCCTTGGCGGCTCCCAACGTGCAGGGCTCGTCACTGGAACCGCTCGCTTCCTGCCTAGCCTCTATATCAGCGGACGTAATCTGGGAGATGAGCTTCGCTACATTCTTGAGCGACGCTATTCTCAAAAGTTTCCTGGCAACATGCTCGTGCGCCCCGAAATTCTCCTCAACCCTTGGGCGGTCCGCGATACCAAAACAGGTGAAGAGAAACTCGTAGGCGGAGATAAGTTTAATCGTAAGCCTATCGCTCCTGCAGCCCCTGCGTCTGGACGGGCGAAAAATGGTAAAGGAAGATCCAGCGCCCGCAAAGATGGTGTAATGGGGAGCCCGTCCTACGAATTTCTTCTCAACGATCCTGTTCTGGTTTCCAATCTTGTCCCCGATAAAAACGGGAAGCTCTCGATCAATCTCGATGCCTTTGGAGATCGTCAACATATTCACGTTCTCCTCGTCGATCCCGAGGGCTCAACTTACCGCAGTGTCTCGCTTCCAGACCGCGAAACCGAACTTCGCGACCTACGCCTTCTTAAAGCACTCGATCCAAAACGCCATTTTACCGAGCAGGACCGTGTCTCCCTCCTCAAGAAAGGCGACACCATCAAGCTCCCTGATCTAGCCAATTCACAGTTCGAATTATTCGACCATCTTGGATCGGTGCATCGCTACTTCCTCACTCTCAAAAATGACGCGACCCTGCGCGAGTTTTCCTTTATCGTTAGATGGTCTAGTTTAACTGATGAGGAGAAAACGGAAAATTACTCCAAATATGCCTGCCATGAGCTGAGCTTCTTCCTTTCCCGTAAGGATCCAGCCTTCTTCAAGAAGATCGTCGTTCCACATCTCGTGAATAAAAAAGATCGCACCTTTATGGACGACTATCTTGTCGAGAAACCACTGGAGAAATACTTCACCGCTTTTGAATACGCCCGCCTGAATGTCGTCGAGCGAATCCTCCTATCCCAAAAAGATCCCAAGCGCCTTGCCGCTCTCACGCTCGATCTCGAAAACCGTCTCGCCTTCAAGACCCCCGACCCCAGACAAGCCCAACAATGGTTCGGAGCGGCCATCTCTGGCGGTGCCTTCGGAGATACTTATGCCAGCAAAAAGAAAGAGAGCGCCTCAAGATTCGAAGTGGCAGGGAAATCGACCAATGCTGCGCCCAATGATAGTGACCCATTTGCCTCCGATGGCCGGCGACTGGGAACGACAAGAAGGGCGGGAAGATCAGGCGGTGAAGAGAAATCGAGCAAGATAGCGAGAGGAGCTGAAGCATTGGGCGTGCTCCAGGAAAAGGTGAAGGAAGTCTACTTTGAGAATGGAGCGGACGCCTTCGGTGCGCCTCAACAAAGAAAATTGCTAGAAAAAAGCGAACAACTCTACCGCGCTATCGAACCCACCAAAGAATGGGCGGAAAATAACTACTACCATCTCCCCATCGCTCAACATCATTACAAGCTCGTCGACGAAAATCGCTTCTGGCTGGATTTAGCAAAGCATGGAGCAAAGCCGGGCTTCGGCTCCCGCCACCTCGGCGAAGCGACCGGGAATTTCCACGAAATGATCCTGGCTCTGGCCTTTCTCGATCTTCCCTTCACTGCTCCCATGCATCAGGACGAGATCAAGGACGGTGCTCTCGATTTTACCGCTGGTGGCAATCTTCTTTTTTTCCATCGCGAAATCAAGGAAGCCGGAATGGCCGCCAAGCGTCCTCCTCTTTTGATGAGTCAGAACTACTTCCAGCTCAACGATCGCTTCCGTATGGAAGATGGACAGAAAGTTGACAAATTCATCACCGGGGAATTCGTTCGGGGACTGGTCTACGGAGCAGAGGTTGTCGTGACCAATCCCACCAGTTCACGTCAACGACTCGACGTCCTGACCCAGCTTCCAAAAGGAGCCATTCCCATGATGGGACAACGCATCACTGCCACGAAACCCATCCAGTTGGAGCCCTATTCAACACATCGGGTTGAACTCGCTTTTTACTTTCCCTCCTCCGGTAAATTTCCGGTGTATCCTGCTCACCTCTCGCGAAGCGGAGAGGTGTTCGCGCACGCCGACTCGCTCGTTCTCAATGTCGTCGATGAGCCGTCATCAGTTGATGAAACCTCATGGGCTTGGATCAGCCAGTGGGGTGACGACGCACTCCTCCTTAACTACCTTAAAAGCGAGAATCTTCACCTCGTCGATCTCGGCAAGATTGCCTGGCGCGTCCGGGGAAGTGCGGACTTTCACCAAAATGTTCTCACCATTCTCAACTCCCGGGGCCTCTATCATCAAACCCTCCAGAGCTACTCCATCGCGCAAAACAACAAGGCCGGAATTGCCCAGTATCTTTTCATGCAAGGCACGTTCCTTAATCAATGCGGACTTGCCCTCGAATGCGATCTGGTGACCATCGATCCTATCGCCCGGCGCAACTACCAGCACCTCGAATACAAACCGCTCATCAACAACCGGGCGCATGCTCTCGGTGGGGAGCACCGCATTCTCAATCCTGTCATCCGCTCACAGTATCAGAACTACCTGACAATCTTGAGTCAGCGCAAGGCACTCGATGCCATGGATCGCCTGAGCGCCACTTACTACCTTTTCCTGCAAGATCGAATCGAAGAGGCCCTCGCTCATCTCAAATTGGTCGATGCCAAAGAACTGCCGTCACAAATGCAGTTTGATTACTTCCAGGCCTATGCCGCCTTTTACCAGGCCGATCTCGGCAAGGCCCGTAGCATCGCCAAGAAATATGACAAGTATCCCGTTGCTCATTGGCGCGAAAAGTTTGCCGACATCACTGCTCAGATTTCCGAAGTCGAAGGAGCCGGTCCGGTCGTAATCGACGAGGGAAATCGCGAGCAAGAACAACAAGCTGCCGCTGCTCGCGAACCATCACTCGATCTCAAGGTGGAAGGAGTGAAAGCCACCCTCGACCACCACAATATCGCCGAAGTGACCGTGAACTACTACGAGATGGATCTTGAATTCCTCTTCAGCACCAACCCCTTCGTCTCGAGCGGAACCTCACGCTTCTCTATCATTCGTCCGAACCAATCGATTAGTATGAAACTGACCAAGGGAAAGAACGCTACCTCCTTTGCACTCCCAAAAAACTACCATGCCAGCAATGTCATCGTGGAAGTCCTGGGCGGAGGCAAGGCGACATCGCAAGCCGTCTACGCCAACGATCTCAAGACCACCCTCAGTGAAACGATGGGCCTGCTCACGGTGCGCCATGACAAATCCGGAAAGCCTCTCTCGAAGGTCTATGTGAAAGTCTACGCCAAGACCAAAGACGGAGTGAAATTCTTCAAAGACGGCTATACTGACCTGCGAGGAAAATTCGACTACGCTAGTGTCAGCACATCAGACCTGGGCCAAGTTGAGCGCCTAAGCATTCTCGTTATGAGCCAAAAACATGGGGCCACCGTGCTCGAAGCCTCCGTCCCGCAACGATAACTGAGGAAAGTTCAAACTCAGTCCTTCGTGTTGAGCGGATTGAGATTGGCGGGGATGGAAAATGTCTTCAGCTTGAGTGAATGAAGAGACGTCAATTTTTATCGATGAGTGGAGCCTGTCTTGGAGTGGGACCGTTGGGTGCGATTGAGCCGATTAGGCGTCAGGGTGATCCGAAGCTCTTGCTGGGGCTTGCCGCCTATTCTTTTCGTAGGAAGATGAAGTGGATGAAGGGGAAGCCGAATGAAGAGGCGCGGGAAGGAGGGGATTGGGATATGCTCGACTTCATTGATTACTGCGCGGATCACGGATGTGCCGGGGCGGAATTGACGAGTTACTTTTTTCCTCCGGAATTTGATGAGGCCTATTTACTGAAACTCAAACGGCACGCTTATCTGCGCGGGGTGGCGGTTTCCGGGACGGCGGTTGGGAATGTCTTTACACATCCGAAGGGGGAGGAGCGGAGGAAGGAGATTGACTATGTAAAGAACTGGATTCGGTATGCCGCGGTGATGGGGGCTCCTCATATCCGGGTCTTTGCTGGGAACGCTCGGAAAGGGGTGAGCCAGAAGGAAGCGGAGAAGAATTTCCTGGAGTGCTACGAGGAGTGTTTGGAGCTGGCGGGAGAGAAGGGGATTTTTCTCGGCTTGGAAAACCATGGCGGGATTGTTTCCGAAGCCGATGCCTTGGTGAGAATCATGAAGGCGGTCGATAGTCCGTGGGCGGGGATTAATTTGGACAGTGGTAATTTCCACACCACAGATCCCTATGGCGATCTGGCAAAGATCGCGCCCTATGCTGTGAATGTGCAGATGAAGGTGTCGCTCAAAAGGAAGGACGCGAAAGAGAAGGAGCCGATCGATCTTCCAAGACTCCTAAAAATTCTCCGGACGGTCAATTACCAGGGGTGGTTTACGCTAGAGTATGAAGAGGAACAGGATGCCGAAAAAGCAGTGCCCGGAATCCTCACGGAAATGGCGGCACTCCTGAAGTAGCATCCATTGACATTGACTTAAGCTACTTCCTATTCGGCGAAATATTTTTCCACTCTCGGACTGTTCTCCTCAGGCATGTTGAACAGTCGATTCACCGGCAAATAAGAAAACACTTCTTCACGCCCCGACGGCCATTTTACCACGAGTGATTCCAATTTTAGGATCTCTCCGATTCCAATCAAAAGAGTCCGGCTATTCTGCGGGCTGTATCCTTCGCCACATCGATGTTCTTCCACGAATGTGCTGTGCTTCCCCCTTCAAGGTCACGGCTCGCTCAAAGCCCGTCAGCCGGGCACGGCCAGGGTTGATTGGATCTTGTTAATTTTCATCCACCGCGACGACCCCGATCGGATCAGGATAAACCCATGAAAAGCAATAATCGTCATCTTTCAAGGTGGCGTTCCCGGGAGCTGAGTTGACACTTCTCTCCTCCGCGATTTTTCTTTGAGAATCATTATCAATTCCCATGGTCCCAAAATTCAAAATTTCGTCGATGAGCATTTTCTCAATATGCCACTACAGGATCTGGGGGGGTGGATCGCATGAGGGCGTCGTCGACGGATACCCGAAGTGAGGCCTGTTAACCCCAATGGCGGGAACGCCAGGCCTTATCCCGGCCGTTCCGTCAACGACACTTCAGTGAAAAGTTCCATCTTCTTATCTCGACGAGCCTCCCGTTGCCCATTACGAAATAGGTGATGAAACGATTCGCCCTTCTCTTTCTTATTTCCCCGGTTCTCTTCGCTCAGGAGAAGATCGATGCTGTTGCCGAAGGAAAAAAGACCTTCGACACCATGGGTTGCATGGAGTGTCACGTGGCTTCGCCCACCGATGATTCTATCAAGACTGGCCCTTCACTTTGGGGGCTTTTCCCTAACGATGCAAGGGATCGAGCGGTTGTCCCAAAAGGGAAGACCGAACATGCCACCATCAAAGCAGATCGGGGATACTTCGATCGTTCCGTTCGTCAATCATGGGATCAACTGGCAGTTTCGGAATCCGGCCCAACCAAAGGAGCCGCCTTTCCTCCGGCCATGCCGATGTATCCCAAGGAGATTATTTCCGACCACGACCTTGATAACCTTTGGCACTATCTTCGCACTCTCTCGCCCTCGGCACAAGCTGGCCCTGCCACCGTCATGGTCGAGAAAGCGAAAGTTGCAGAGGTCAATTCCTTGTTGGAAATTGCCAACGAAATTCCAGTAACAAATCGCCCACGGGTTTTTCGGGCGCCACTCCGCGGATCAAGCGGTCGCGCTCTGCATGTCGGTCTTCCGAACGGAATGAACTACACCTTTGATCCACAAACCCTCTCTCTGAGGAATGTCTGGACCGGTGGATTCCTCAACCTTTCACAAGAGAGGAGAGGTCGGGGTAAACCCGGTTCGGCACGTGGCTTCATCAACAAAGGGGTCGCTGACAGCAAGGGACTCCTTCAACCACTGACCCAGTCAGGTGAACCGATCAGCTTTGACTTTAAAGAACCTGACGTTCTCGATCACGGCTCCATTAAGAAGTGGCTCTGGGAAGATCGTGATTTTCTGGAGCTCCTGGGTTCAGTAGACGCCGAATTCCTCGGCCATTCCCTTTCAAAAGAAGACTCAGCTCCTTCTTTCCGATTCCGGGTTGGCCAGAATCAACTCAGCCAAGCCATTCGCTTCACTGACACTCTCAAGCTTGAAATTACGATCTCAGGGACACTAATTTCTCCTCAAAAATTCCAGTTTGATGACCAGGGGCTCTCCGAAATCAAAGTCACTGGAGGTTCTCTTAGCGGAAAAATAATCACACTCGATCCAAGCAAAGGCCCAAATTACCTCGTCACGGCTCAGTTACCAACCGGCTTGATCGCACGCCCGGCTATAGCGAAGAGTGAGAACTGGGAGCCTCAGGCTGTCCAGAAACGTCCATCCCAACCTGGCAACCGCCCACTTGAACTACCCGTAGGATATTCTATTGAAACTTGGGTCGCTCCAAAAGATCTCTACGGTCGCAACCAACTCTTCGAGCCCATCGGGATCGCCGTTGCCAAGAATGGCACGATTGTCGTCACCACCCGGACTGCGGGTGTCTGGCGCATCCGAAACAACCAGTGGAGTCTCTTTGCGGAAGGAACTTATGAAGCTCTCGGTGTTCAAATCGAAGACGACAAAGGTGATCGCATTGTCATCATGCAGAAGCCGGAACTCACCCGCCTCACCGATACCACCGGTGATGGTCGTGCTGATCAGTTCGACACCCTTTGCGATGATTACGGGTTCCACGGAAACTACCACGAATACGCTCACGGGCCCGCTCGTGACGCCAAGGGGAATTACTACTTCGCCCTCAACCTCTCCCACGGAGGTGACGAAAAAACATCATGGCGCGCTGGAGGCCCCTTCATGGGCTCCATGGGTGGTTACCGCGGCTGGGCATGTCGCGTCACACCTGAAGGAAGGTTTGAACCTTACGCCAATGGACTGCGCTCCCCTGCCGGAATCGGAGTCGGTCCCGATGGACGCCTTTGGTATGCCGAAAACCAAGGTGAATACGTCGGCTCGTCCAAAGTGGTTCCCTTGGAGGAGGGCAAATTCTATGGTCACCTCTCTGGGTTAGTCACTCTCCCCGGGAAAATGAAGCCTGATTCTCCTGAGCTCCAGTTCAAGAACTGGGACGAGAAGATTCGTAAAGGTGCCGTCTGGCTTCCACATGGGCGCCTTGCAAACTCACCCGGACATCCCGCTTGGGATCTCACCGAAGGAAACTTCGGCCCTTTTCAAAAGCAAATGTTCATTGGCGACCAAACGCTTTCGACGATGCTGCGTGTCCAAACCGAGCAACTTAACGGCATCGATCAAGGTTGCGTCATTCCATTTGCCCGAGGCCTCCACGCCGGAGCGATGCGTCCTTGTTTCCTCCCTGATGGTTCATTGCTCATCGGTCAAACCGGCCGCGGCTGGGGAGCTCGCGGAGGTAAGCAAGATAGCCTTCAACGAGTCATTTACGACGGAAAGACCAACCCCGCCGACATTCATCATATGACTCCAACCCAGAAGGGCTTTGTCATTCGCTTCACGGCTCCAATCAAAAAGGGTGTTACCGAGAAGGCCCTCTTGGAAGCCCTCTCAATGGAATCATGGTTCTACGCCAACACCGGCAAGTATGGCTCACCCGAGCACGACAAACGGAAAGAGGAAATTACTTCCGCAAAGTTCCTTCGTTCCAGCCAACTCCTTGAAATCACGATCAAGGATTTCTCAAAGAAGCGCTCCATTGATCGCATCCATTACCTCAAGCTAAAAACGGAAGCTCTCTTCGAGGCTTCTGCTTGGCCAACTCTGGAAGTCTATTACACCCTCCGCGAGCTTCCTTAACTGACGGTCCAAATTTGCATCTGCCCGCCTCAAGAATAGCATTACTGATTTTTAGAAGTTATTCTGACCCTGATGGTGATTCTCGGCTTCCTCGAAGTCGGATCACCCGAGGTCGCCAGGCGAAACGCTCATCTGATCGTCTATCGAGTTGTGATTCTTAGGCGCATATAGAGGTCTTTTTCGACTGTGAACGGGTTCTCTGAGCGGAAGAGGAGGGTTGCGGAGCCGTCGCCATTGTTAGTGCGGCTAAGAAGGGTGGCTTTGCTTTGCCAAGCTTCAAGATCGTAGGAGATTTCACTTACGAAGGAAACGTCGTCCGCTGCCAGCTCCACGGTCACGGATAAGGTGAGGTAATTCGCAGTCACTCCATCGACTGCGAGGGTTTCGAAACGGGCGTTTAGTGAACCGGAGTCACCGAGGAGGTAATCGAAGAGGGCTTCGTCGTCGGTGGGGTCATCGGTGAAATTCATCGCGTCTGAGACAGTTGGTGAGCCATGGGTGTCTACACTGGAGCGCCAGTTGAACGGATCGGCGTGAATTGGATTACTGGTGGGTTTGATGAGAGTGAGGCTGAAGCCATCTCCATCGGAGCTATCGGGCCTGATCGTTGTAGGCGAAATTACGGGTGATTGAGTTGTCGTTAGCCAGGAGGATCAGCTGTTCCCCATCATTACTCAAATTCCCGGAGTAGGTGCCGGCGATATTCGCGGCGGGCACTCCGGTGTCGCGCATTTCAAAGGCTGCACGATTGTTTATGAGAATGACTCGGCCAGCGGGAGGGAGGATAAAGCCAATTTCAGAATCGACGAAGGCGAACGTGATTCCTGAAGTAAAGCGAACGTTGGTCAGATCAATACTCGCGGAGCTGATATTCATCAGTTCGATGAATTCGAAGTTGCTACGCTCATTGAAGCCGGCTGCTACTGAGCCGGCATCGCTAATATCTTGGGATCCTCCCCAACCGCCGAAGTGCATGTTGTTTACACTGTCGTCCCGAATACCATGGTGGAGCATGGCGTTATTGCCCTCACCGTCGTTGGCGCCGAAGACCATGTGGTCGCTACTACCACTCCTCGAACCGTCCCAGCGAATCCAGGCCATCGCGGTGTAGGATTCTCCGTTGTCGCCCTGGCCGAGTTGTGTGCCCAAAAAACCGGTATGGACCCGTGCATTGTTTGTCCCTGCGCGGTTTCCAATAAATGCGGTGCCGAAAGTGCCATCCTTGCTGGTCCCGTATTTCCCGTCACCCATGATCGTGCCGTCATCCGAGAGGATTCCCTGATTTTAGACTGTTATACCATTCTGGTTATCGAATGGGTAGTAGACAAGGAGTTCAGCGCGTGCGGTGAGGATGAAAGTGGAATAGACCGTGAGAAGGACCAGTGAGACGGAAGGGGGGGGTCATGATGATTGGCCTTTTAGAGCTGTTATCAACCGGGTTTTAGACGGCCTAAGCGGAGAAGTTGACCCGTCCCTGACGATGGAAATTCTGTCAGGGACAGGGTCCTGGGAGATTTCACTTCGACAGCCTGTTCGATGACAAAGTGGGTAGTGATGTTTTTGGCTGCGAAAATATTGAATATGCTTTGGTAGTAAATATCGCCTGCTTTGTGAAATACTTCCGTCCAGATTCTGAGGGTCGGGAGATGAATTGTCATGCGACTTTCGGGTTCGTTGACCTTTGCCGCGATCTTACGCAGTTCCCAGGTCAGGACTAGGACAGTGAAAGCGATCAGTCAGGGATTGACGGCGAAAACGGTGATGGTCGCCGGGAGTAGCAGGAATTTCGTGCCCTGCCGTCTGACCGGACAGAACTAGAGACAGACGAGGAGCTAGGGAAGCCAGAGGGATCCCCTTGATTGACCGACGGGTATCCCGCGAGAGCCAGAATTGCAGTGATGACTGGTCGTCCCAAGGTGGAAAGGAGGTCGGATACGGAAGAAAAATACAATAAAGCGAGAATCCCCGCCCCGACCAAAATAAGCGTAAACTCCTTCCTTTTCTAATTAGCCAAGGGCGTAGTAGGTAGGGAGAAATCCGGTTAGGATAGAGGACGGGTCGCGTCCTCTATCCTAACCGGAGGCGTTCGAATTGGCTGAAGATACACTCGTGATCTTCTTCTCCGATAACGGAAGAATGACGGCGGAGAACTTTGGAAAAATTCCAAATGCTTCCCCGCCGCATTACAAATGCGAAAGAACAGTCAATCGCTATGGTTTCCGAACTCGGAAAAAGAGGCGTCCAGATTCACTGAGGGAATTGGCAGTCGCCGCATCGATTGCGATTTCGGTAGTGGTTCCCTGCGATGGCAAGGAGTCATCCAATTCCTGCCACTGTGAATCCAATGAGGTAGCGTAGTCCAAAGCATAGATGATCCAAGGCGAAGAATTCCACACCAAGGTCAAGTTTCCGTCGGCATCCCGTGTGATGCTGGTGAATTCAAATGGAGCACGCACTTGGGAGCTGTATGTTTGGAGGCCTCCGTTTGCGACATCATTCAGGAGGACCTTCGTTCCATCATCTTTCAAGCTGAAGAGCTCAATACTACCGCTCCCGCCTCCGTTCCACCAAATGACTCGAATCGGGTAAATGCCAGGTTCATCGACCCGGAAAGCGAAGATTGAGTCTGCCGCTCCTCGGGCGTTGGGTTCCTGGCCCAAGGTCTTGCGCAGCTGGGGTTGACCATGCGGACCGCCTTCCATCCGAAAGCCATCGTCACTATTCACGCCGAATGTGATGATTCCAGCCGTCGGGAACTCGATGAACGTGAGAATTTCAGCGCTGGCGCCGTCGCCAATATCGTTTACCCCCGGAACGCCTGGCATTTGGTCGTCCGGCTCGAAGTTGCCGTTCGCTTCTCCTTCAAATAAGCCCAAGTTGATCACCGTAGGGATCTCAAACTCGACAAGCGGACCAGCAATGATGCCTGGTCCTATCGCCGGACCAAAAAGTTCCGGGTTGGCGAAGTTGCCGGCAGCGTTCCCTAGTTCGCCGGCCAACGCAAGTTCCGTATCTCCGAGCAAGTCACCTGCTGCGGGGGGGAATTCGCTCAGAAAGACTCTCCACATAAATCCTGGATCGCCCACTGAAGTGACCTTCATGTCTGCCGTTAGGATAGCGAATCTGGGGGAAATAAAGTCTCCCGAATCTGCCGCAACGACATTTCCGTTGGTGTCCCTTAACTCGATCGCGAATGTGTGATCGGATCCGGTTGCAAAGGGTGCTGCCATGGTATGGGTGAAATCGACCGCGCCCTGTTTTCTTTCGCTGGCCACCAATTCGACCGCTTGTCCATCGATGAGAAGTGTGGTGAGCGCCGGATCAAATACGCAGCCCTCGAAGTCGTTGGCGCGGAATTTGAATTTATCTAGCGAGGTAACTGTCGGTGAGTTGATCGCCGAAAGAAAGCAGCCGCTACCGCCTCCGATGCCCAAGGTGACCAGTGCGGTTTGCTCAGGGGATTTTCCGTGGACGATAGAGTGTGCACCGAGGCCGCCCCATCCCTTTTGACCTGGCGTGGTCTCATCACCGTCGTTGATCGCCATGCCGAGTCCGAACTGCGTGCCCAGTTCCAGACTATCGATACCCAAGGATGCCTTGGGCAGCTTGATTTCGTAAACGGTGCGTTTCGTTTCCGCATTACGCGTTACAACGGCCTCAGTCCCTCCTGGTCCCGCCTCGTGCATGGTGATGATATCTCCCAGAGTGCCGTCGACCCCACCGAGTGCGTAGTTGTAGAGAGCAACCTGGGTGTCTTGCTTGTCATTGGAAATCATAAGTTGAACGGAATCGCCGTTCCACGCGCTGTTGGCGGAATTTTCGTGGTACTCGTCTGTCACCACGATGGCAAAATAGACGTTGTCCAGATCGAAAGCGACCTGCACCGCTGAGGTGTGATCGTCGGGACCCGTCCAGTTTCCTCCCTGCCAGAGTTCGAAATTGATGAGTTCTTGGTCCTCCCTTGCTTCAGCCTTTTCATGCCAGAATCTCGGGTCGGATAGAATTCCAATGCCGCCCCAATCGTTGAGTTCGCCGTCCAAGGCGATCGGTGATGTCACCGGACTGGCGAAATAGAATTCCTTGCCCGATTCGATGTTGTTGGCGGTGGCCAAGGTAACAAGTGCGGTCTCCTCAGGCGATTTACCGTGGACAATGGAGTGAGCCCCCAAGCCGCCCCATCCCTTTTGACCGGGCGTATCCTCATCGCCGTCGTTGATGGCCATACCGAGGCCAAATTGGACTCCGCCAGTCAATTCATTGAGCTCGAGCGCCGCTTTGGGCAGCTTGATTTCGTAAACGGTGCGTTTTGTTTCCGCGTCACGCGTCACAACCGCCTCAGTCCCCCCTGGTCCCGCCTCGTGCATAGTGATGATGTCGGTCAGGGCGCCTTCGACACCGCCGAGCGCGTAGTTGTAGAGTCCGACTTGGCTATCGCGAGCTGCATTTGCAACCATGAGTTGGACTGAGTCGCCGTTCCACGCGCTGTTAGCAGAGTTCTCGTGGTACTCGTCTGTAACGACAAATCCGAAATAGACGTTATCATCGTCGTAGACAACCCTCACGGTCGAGGTTTGATCGTCGGGACCTGTCCAGTTTCCTCCCTGCCAGAGCTCAAAGTTGACGAGCTCTTGGTCCTCTCTTGGACTCGCTTTAGGTTCCCAGAATCTCGGATCCGCGACCACTTGAGCTCCGCTCCACTCGTCGAGTTTACCGTCGAGAACAATAGGGTTAGCGGCCCTAATGGCAGTGTAGTGCTCTTTTCCTTCTTCGATGTTATTGCCTTCCGGAAAGACCGGGGGTTCAAACAGGGTGATCAGGGCAGTTTGATCGGGAGATTTCCCATGGACAATGGAGTGAGCCCCCAAGCCGCCCCATCCTTTTTGACCTGGCGTATTCTCGTCGCCGTCGTTGATGGCCATTCCGAGTCCGAACTGTATTCCGCTGGTGAGTTCGTCTAGCTCGAGCGCCGACTTTGGCAGCTTGATTTCGTAGACGGTGCGTTTTGTTTCCGCATTACGCGTCACAACTGCCTCGGTCCCCCCTGGTCCCGCCTCGTGCAGGATGACGATATCGCCCAGGGCGCCTTCGACACCGCCAAGTGCGTAGTTGTAGAGCCCGACCTGGCTGTCGCGAGCTGCATTTGCGACCATCAGCTGGACCGAGTCGCCGTTCCATGCGCTGTTAGCGGAGTTTTCGTGGTACTCGTCTGTAACGACAAATCCGAAATAAACGTTTTCATCGTCGTAGACAACCCGCACTGCAGAAGTGTGATCGTCGGGCCCTGTCCAGTCGCCGCCCTGCCAGAGCTCAAAGTTGACGAGTTCCTGATCTTCCCTTGGGCTATTTTTTGGTTCCCAGAATCTCGGATCTGCGATCACGTTAGCTCCTGACCACTCAGAGAGATCGCCATCAAGAACGATTGGGTTTTTGGCCTTAACGGCCGTGTAAAATTCTTTTCCTTCTTCGATGTTGTTGGCTTGCGCGGCGGCTCCCATAAAGAGCGTGATTGCCAATATGGGCTTTAATGTTTTTCGAGTATTCATATTTTCGTAAGGGTCGGTCGAGGATTCTCTGCGTCAAGATTGGTGCTTTTCCAGACCTGTCTCTTATACACATCTGACGCTGCCGACGATCTAC